>WNGJ01000327.1_pt1 | contig 55084 bp, 48 predicted proteins | sample 5400611 | NCBI WGS metagenome assembly WNGJ01 (sample SAMN13153375, study PRJNA577476) | soil metagenome | isolation source: 40 cm soil or saprolite under Garry oak tree replicate 1 | place: USA:California | collected 2016-06-15 | reverse complement strand
CAGACGCCGCAGGCGAGGGTGATTATGTCTTCCATGGTTGGCTCTTTGGTTGGGGGAGAAAGAAAAAAGCCTAGGTTTCCTAGGCGCTGTCAATAGTAGCAGAGGATTCCGCGGGCCCATTGACCAATAGCCCCGGAAGTACACCGGACGTGTGACCGACATCTGCACCCTCTTGCGCTAGTCGACGGCCACCGGCCCGGTCCCCCACGGACCGGGCCATATCATTCGATCCGATGGCCGCACCGACCATCGCCGTCCTGCACGGCGATCAGACCGGCGAGGAGCTCCTCCGCGAAGCGCTCCGGCTGCTCGATCCGGGCGTCCTCGGCGTCCAGGTCGAGACCAGAAGCTTCGACCTTTCGCTCGAGGCAAGGCGGCGGTCGCGCAACCAGTGCGTGCTCGACGCCGCGAAAGCCCTCCGGGAGCTTGGTTTCGGGATCAAAGCCGCCACCGTGACGCCAGAGGGATCTGGCGACGTCGGGAGCCCAAACGCCATCCTCCGCAAGGAGATCGACGGCCGGGTGATCGTGCGGACCGGGCGCCGGATCCCGGGCGTCAGGCCTGTCGCGGGGGTCCATGCGCCGATCTCGGTGATCAGGATGGCCGTCGACGACGCATACGGCGCGCGCGAGTGGCGCGAGGGCCACGACCTCGACGAGTGGGCGTATCGGACTGAGAAGATCAGCCGCCGCACGTGCCGGATCGTGGCCGACTATGCGTTCCGCCACGCCCGGCGAATCGAGGCCAAGGTGTTCGGAGGGCCGAAGTTCACGGTCAGCCCTGTCTACGAGGGCATGTTCAAGGAAGAGCTCGACGACGCCGCCGCGCGCAACCCTGACGTCCGATACGAGCCCCACCTGATCGACGCCACGTACGCCCTCCTGCTCGCGACGACCGGCGAGGCGCTGGTGATCCCGGCCCTCAACCGCGACGGGGACACGCTGTCCGACCTGGTCATGCAGATGTTCGGCACCATCGCGGGTGCCGAGTCGACGCTGCTCGCGTTCGACGAAGAGGGGGCGGTCGAGGTGGCGATGACCGAGGCGCCTCACGGCACAGCCCCCGGCCTCGAGGGCAAGAACCTCGCGAACCCGACGGCCATGATCCTGGCGGTCGCCTCGCTGCTCAGCTACATGAAAGGAGAGGACGCGCGGCGCGCCTCGCGCGCCATCTACGAGGCGACCCTGGAGGCGGTCTCGGACGGCGTCCGCACCGCCGACCTGGGCGGCCAGGCCTCCACGTCTGACTTCACGTCCGAGGTGATCCGCCGCGTCAAGACCAAGGTCGACGTGTGGAGCGCGCTGGCGGACATCGAACGCTGAAGTATCTCGCTCTCGGCGATTCCTACACGATCGGCACCGGCGCCTCCGATGATTCCCGCGCCTGGCCCTCGATCATCGCCTCGCGGCTGGGCGCCGAGCTGACCAACCCGGCCGTCAACGGTTACACCACGCTCGACCTCATCCGGGAGGAGCTGCCGTACCTCGAGCGCGTCGAGCCCGATCTCGTGTCGATCCTGATCGGCGTCAACGACCTGGTACAGGGCCGCTCAGCCGAGCGATACCGCGAGTCGCTCACGAAGATCTACGACGCGGTGGCGGCCCGGCCCGCCCGCGCGGCGGCGGTATCCATCCCGACCTGGTCCTACGTCCCCGCGGCCGCCGACTTCGGCGGCCGGGAGCCCGTCGAGAAACTGACCCGCGCCTTCAACGAGGTTGCCCGCGAAGAGGCGGCCGGCCGCGGTTTCGCGTGGATCGACATCGGGCCGGCGAGCACATCGGGCATCGGCAGCCCGGGCTGGATCGCCTCCGACGGGCTTCACCCCGCGGACGCGCAGTACGCCGCATGGGCCGAGGTCATCTGGAACGCGGTCCGCGATGCGTGGACGTAAACCGATGGGTTGACAACCGCTTAACGCGAACTAGGATGACCGCGTCGGTCTCGTGGGTTGGGGTTGAGGTTGGGGAATGCCTATGGCTTGAGCTGAGACGTGTGCTTTTCCGTCCACTCTCAAGGAGGTCACATGCATCGCATCGCCCGGCTTGCGATTCCGGCGATCGCCATCCTGATCATCGGCGTCATCGGCGGGTCGGCCGCGACCACCAAGCCGACGCCGACCCGCCAGGACCTGGCGAAGAAGATCCTGAGCTCCGGCGCGGCCAAGAACATGACGGGTCCGGCTCGCGCCTACGTCGAATCCACGGCTCGCGGCGATCACCGCCTGGCGCCTGACTCCAGCGGGATCACGCAGAAGGGCAACAAGGTCAGCTCGGCCAAACCGGTTGGCGGCGGGTCGCTGCCCAACGTTCGCGTCAACAACCCGGCTCTGGACACTCACCAGGTTGCCCAGACCACGCAAAGCGAGACCGCGATCGCGGTCTCCGGCTCGAACGTCGCGGTCGGCTACAACGATTCCCAGAACGGTTTGCTCTTCCTCGTCGCGGGCGACGACCTCACCGGCTATGGATACTCGACCGACGGCGGCCAGACGTTCACCGATGGTGGTGTGCTGCCCAACGCCGGGGGCAGCGTCAACGTGGGTGACCCGTGGCTTGCCTCAGACGGCGGCGGCAGCATGTACTTCTCGACTCTGACGATCGACGGCACCACCGGCCAGCTCCTCGTGGCAGCCTCCAGATCGACGGACGGCGGCAAGTCCTGGACGCCGGCAGCTTCGATCCCACCGCCGTCCAACGCGCCGTTCTACATGGCGGACAAGGACGCGCTGACCGCCGGGCCTGGCAACGGCAACCTGTACGCGGCGTGGGACGACTTCAGCTTCGACAGCAACTTCAACGTGAGCCTCGGTCTTCCGGTCGCGCACTCGACGGACGGCGGCCAAACCTGGACGACCTCGTACGCCGCCCAGTTCACGCCTGATCCGGCCACCTGTTCCTTCACGCAGTGGATCGGCGCGCAGCCATTTGTCGCTGGCGGCGCCGTCTACGTCGCCGCGGAGCAGTTCAAGGTCGACGACCCGACCTGCACCGGGGGCACCACCTCGCTCAATGAGACGGTTTACGTGTCGCACGACTCGGGCGGCACCTGGTCACCCGGCGCCGTCATCCCGATCACGCCTTCGACCCAGATCGGCGCGTTCGTGCTCGCGCCTTCGCAGTACATGCGCAATGCGGAGTTCCCAACCCTGGCTGTGCTCAAGGGCAACCTCTACATGGCATGGAACGACGGCGGCGACGGCTCGGGGCACAGTCACGTCCGGCTGGCTCAGCTCAACAGCGCGGGAGGGCTCGTCGGCAACGCGTCCTTCGTGACCTCGGGCACCAACGACGAAGCTCAGCCCGCGCTTACCGGGGACAACGGTGGCCTGCACGTCGCGTACTACCAGATCAGCACCGCCGCGAATGGCAACGGCCAGCTGGACGTCTTCATCTCCAACTCGAGCAACGGCAACAGCTGGAAGGCCCAACGCGTGACCAGCCGGTCGTTTCCCGGCGTCTACACCCTCCCGAATTTCGACCCGCTGATCGCGCCCGCATATATGGGCGACTACATCGCGAGCGCCACCGACGGCCAGCACGTGTACATGGCCTGGGGTGACAACCGCGACATCGTCACCGACTTTCTGTGGCCGAACGGCCGCAACGACCCAAACGCGTATTTCGCCAAGCAATGACCAAAGGCCTGGAGAGGGGGCATCTCGTCCCCTCTCCCCTTCGGGGGAGAGGGCCAGGGAGAGGGGCGTAGGTGGGCTAGACGGTGATCCTCTTGAACGACTCCGCGTACTGGTAGCCGCCCTTCTTGCCCACGTCCCGGTGGCGCTTGCGCATGAACTTCTCGACGTCCCACTCGCGGCCCGGCTTCGCAAGCTGGCTCTTGTGCTTGCGCAGCGCCTCGATCTTTCGATCCAGGGTCGGGGTGATGTCGACGAGGTAGTCGCCCTGGGTCCAGAACGGGATCCAGACCTCCTTGACCTCGTGGGGCTTAAAGCCTTGTTTCAGCAGGGAGCGGAACGCGCGCGGGTTGCGCGAGTCGGGGTAGACCGCGGCCATCGTCGCCTCGCCGACGGCCAGGTGATCGGGGTGCGACCCGCCCATCGGCGCGTCGAGGACGCGACCGGGGATGTGCGTGATCACGAGCTCGGGCTTGTACTTGCGGATCATGCGCACGATGTCGCGGCGCAGCTTCAGATCCGGCGCCAGGTGGCCGTCCTTGTAGCCCAGGAACTCCACCCGCTTGACACCCAACACCCTGGCCGCGGCGCGCTGCTCTCTCGCTCGGATCGCAATCAGCTCCGAGTCCTTCTGTGTGGGATCCTCGCCGCCCTGCCTGCCGTCCGTGACGATCACGTACGTGACGTCGGCGCCGCTGTCGGCCAGCCGGGCGATCGCGCCACCGGCGCCGAAGTCAGGGTCGTCGGGGTGCGCCGAAACCATCATCACTCGCGCGAACTTGGGCAGCCTGCCGTTGCTGCGTGCTGTCGCCATGCAAAAAGGTTAGTCGAAGCTAGCGCTTCCGACTTTGTTTGAAAGCCGCCGAAGCTAGCGCTTCCGACTTTGTTTGGAAGCCGCCGAAGCTAGCGCTTCCGACTTTGTTTGAAGCCGCCGAAGCTAACGCTTCGGCTTGGCGGGCGCGCTCAGCGAAACCAGTGGAATCGCCGCCTGGATCGGTTCCCACAAACCCTCCAGCTGTGGTCCGGTGAGCCGCGACCGGATGGCGATCACCCGTCCGCCGAATGCCGCCGTCTTCACAGCGGCCCATCCCCCGCCCCCTGACAGTCGCATGGGCACTGTGACGACCGCCGCCAGCGCGGCCGCCTCCTCGCCGGCCCGCGCGCCTCCGTCGGCCACCGCGCGAGAAAGAACCGTGGACAGCTCATGGTCGAGCTGCCACGACCGCGCGAGAACCGCGCACTGGCTGGCTCCCAGGCGACCGACCGCGGTCACGTAGCGCGAAACCATCGCACCGAGTGAGCGCGGGTTCGTGACCGGGATGGCGGAGGCGAACGGCGCGTATGACGCAGCGAACTTGATCGGGGTCAGGTGATGACGATGGACCAACGCCGATACCGCGTGCCATGCCGCGACCGCCTCGTCGTCGGAGCGGCCACCGAAGAAGTCGATCAGCGCGGTGCCCGCGTTGACCAGGGGCGCCACTGCTTCCTCGTTGGCGTCCGGCGCAGCCGACGCGACACGATTCCAGTCGCCCTTGTCCAACGAAGCGACCTTGTGCGCAAAGCCACCTCCGTTCAGTCCCTCGAATGCGATCGACGGTTCGAAGGGGACCAGGACCTGGCGAATCTGTTCGTGGTTTGCCTGATGGCGGGACTCGAGGGCGAACCCAGCACGTTCGACAGCCACGAAAGCGCGGCATCTGAGGTAGTTGTCAAGACCGCGCGTGCCGTCAAGCATGGCAAGCAGCGACCTGACGACTCCGGCCGGCTCGGCGGCACCCTCGCGCGTGACACTCGAGACCAGCTTCCTGCGATCCAGCACGCGCAGCCACTGGATCGCTGACAGCTCGCTGACGCCTTTGATGAAGCCGGCGACCTCAGCGTGGTTGGGCCCATACGGCGCCGGCGCTTTCGCCGCCGTCGCCGGTGCGACCCGGCTGCGGGGCGGCCGTGTGATCGTTTTGATCACGCTGTTCACCGCCGAGCGCACGCGTTCTGCGGTGGGCACCTCCTCGACCTGGCTGAGAGACGCGAGAGGGATGACGGATTCGAGCGGCGCCCACAGCTCAGAGATCTCCTGCGCGGTAAGGTCGCCGAGCGATCCCAGCACGCGCCCGCCATGCACCAGCGTGCGCACGGCTGCCCATCCCTCGTCCCCGGTCAGCTGATTCGGAATCAACTCGAGGGCTCCGAGCGCGACGGCCTCCTCGCTCCTCACGTGCCGGTTCTTGGCGACCGCCTGGAGCAGGGCGCGCGACGCTCCGGGCTCGATCCGCCAGCGCCGAGCGAGGACAAGCAGCCGCTCTTTGGTAAGGCTCTCTAGCCGGGCGATGAAGCGGCGGGTCCGCGGCTCCAGCACATCCGAACCCGAGAGTGGGATCACCGCCGCAAACGGCGCGTAGTGCACCGCCAACTTGAGCGCGGGTAGTTGCGAGCGCATGACCAGAGCCGTCATCGCCTGCCAGGCCGTCACCTGCTTTTCCTCGCTCCTCTTGACCAGGGTGTCGAAGAGCACCTCTCCGGCCCTCGCCATCGGTTCGGAGATCCGCGTGTCGCTGCTGCGGATCGCCGCCTGGATGGACCGCGCCGAGTCCGGCGGGCCGCCGCCTTCCTTGGTGACCGACCCCACGAGGCGGCGGACGGCCAGGACCTGGCGCCACTGCCATGGCGTGAGCTGGGCGGCCGCGACGATGAAAGCCTCGACCTCGGCCGTGTGCGGACCAAAGCGGTGGGACGCGTCGTCGTTGGCCCTCTGGATACGGCCGAGCAGACCATGGGAGGCGGGCGCCACAGCCCTATTCTCAGCGCAACTCCGCCGCCTTAAGCCCCCTTAAACAGTCTCGACCTTGAGGAGGTTTGTCTGGCCCGGGCGGCCGACCGGAACGCCCGCCACGACGACCACCCGATCGCCGGGACGGACCATCCCGCTCTGCACCGCCGCCTCGGTCGCGTTCGAGATCATCTCGTCGGTGTCCCGGCCCGGGCTGACCAGGAGCGGAAGCACCCCCGCGTACAGGGCGGTCCGCCGGAGCACCTCGGGGTGCGGGCTTGCCGCGATGATCGGCACCCCGGGCCGGGCCTTGCTGCAGCGGAGGGCCGTGGTGCCCGATTCGGTGAAGGCGATGATGACGCGCGCTTCGAGCTCGGCGGCGGTGGACGCCGCGGCGTGCGCGATCGCGCTGCCGACCTGGCCCGGCTCGCGCCAGAACTGGCGCGCCCGGTCGTAAGCCGGGTGCTTTTGCGCCGCCTGGCAGATGCGTGCCATCGCGCGCACAGCCTCGACCGGATGCGCGCCGATCGAGGTTTCCTGGGAAAGCATCACTGCGTCGGTGCCATCCCAGATCGCGTTGGCGACATCGGAGGCTTCCGCGCGCGTCGGCCGGTTCGAGGTGACCATGGACTCAAGCATCTCGGTGGCCGTGATGACCGGTACGCCCGCGCGGTTGGCGTGGTCGATCAGCTCCTTCTGGACGGCGGGCAGCTCGCCGAGCTTCAGCTCCACGCCCAGGTCGCCTCGCGCGACCATGACCGCGTCAGCGACCTCCAGGATCTTGGCGAGATTTCGGATGGCCTCAAGCTTTTCGAGCTTGGCGATGACGGGGATCGCGCGGTTCATCCCGCTCACGTGCTGCTGGCAGGCGACCACGTCTTCGGGCCGGCGGACGAACGACAACGCAAGGTAATCGACGTCCAGCTCGACGGCGAGCTTCAGGTCTTCGATGTCCTTTTCGGTCAGCGCCGGAAGCGGCAGCGACCGGCCGGGCACGCTGATCCCCTTGCGCGAGCCGAGCAGGCCGCCGCGCACCACGGAGGCCTCCGCCCTGCCGTCGTCGACCCCGCGGATCGCGAGCTCGATCCGCCCGTCGTCGAGCAGGACGCGATCGCCGGGCCGCAGCGCCTGAACCAACTCCACGTGGGAAACCTGCACCACCTCCCCACCAGGGGAGGTGGCGAAGCCGCCAGAAGGGAAATGTCGGCCTGCACCAATCAGGGCGACGGAGCGCCCGCGCACCAGTCGCTGGAACGTGCCGTCGACCGGCCCGGTGCGGATCTTCGGACCCTGCAGGTCGCCGAGCAGCGCGATCGGCCGGCCCGCATCATCCGCGGCCTCTCGGACCGTCTTCGCCGCCGCGCGATGCGACTCGGCGTCGCCGTGCGAGAAGTTGAGACGCGCGACGTCCATGCCCGCCTGGACCATTGCTCGCATGACTTGCGGCGACGCGCTCGAAGGTCCGATCGTGCACACGATGCGCGTGCGGCGAAGCATGTTCATTGGTATCGGCTTACGCGCCGCGTCATCTCCTGGTCGGCGTCGTTGACACGCCGCTCGAGCTCGGGCGCGCTGATCACCGCGCCACCCATGCCGCGCACGAGATCGCTTTGAAACCGGTCCGAGGTCGCGACGGTGATCACGTCACCGGTCTGGCTGGCCTGGTAGGCGAGCCGCTCGATCGAGTGATCCGCGGAGTGTCCCTTGCGCGTGAAGATGACGTGAACGCCGTCGACGGTCTCCTCCGAGTTCGACATCGCGTTCGAGTGGTGGGCGTCGAAAACCACGGTCAGCTCTTCGCCGCTGATCATGCCGAGCACCGACAGCCGCCGGATGAGCTCCTCGCGGGCGGCCTCGAGCGAGGCCGTGGACAGCAGCCGTTTGAGCGACGGCCACGCGTGGATCACGTTGTAGCCGTCGACGATCAGTTGCTGCACCCGGGCTACAGGAAACGCATGTTGAGCTGGCCGAAAAAGATCAGGGTGGCGTCGATGCCGAAGAGGGAGGTGAGGTGAAAGACCACACCGAAGAACGCGTCCCTGATCGGCGCGATGAACCACAACGCCAAGAACACTGCGTAAATCGCCAGCATGCTGTACCGCATGGCGGCGAACTGGACGGAGTAAGGAAGCCACGGCCGGATGATGCCGAAGCCGTCGAGCCCGGGGGCCGGGACCAGGTTCAGGAGCACCGCCAGCGTCATAAAGAATCCGAGCACGGCGAGCGCCGCAAAAAAGCTCACCGACTCCGGGCCGATCCAACCCGCCCGCGTCGCCACGGCGAAGACGGCCACGATGAGCAGGCCGCATAGCGCCGTCGCCACCGGCCCCGCCACCGATACGGCGGAGCTCCATGCGCGCGTGCGCAGAGCGGAGTGGTTGATGTAGACGGCCCCACCGGGCAGCGCGATGCCGCCGATCAACAGAAAGATGATCGGCAGGACCAGGCTCATCGTGAGGTTTGTGTAGCGGAGCGGATTCAGCGAGAGGTAGCCGGCGCCGACTACCGACCTATCGCCGCCGAGGTACGCGACCAATGCGTGGCCGAACTCGTGGATGCACAGCGACAGCACCCATCCGCCCACGACGAAAAGAATCGTCCACAGTGGTACGAAACGCGGCAGGAAGTTCGTCCAGAGCAGCGCGCCGGCGACCCCGGTTGCGCCGGCGATACCGAGAAATACCGGACTGACGCCCAGCACGCCTCGCAGCGAAGGCCAGGGTTGCCGGCGAAGCGCCGCATCGGGCCGGGAGGTGTCCCGGTAGGAGGGAACGCCGGCGCGGCTTCCCGTCTGGAGATGACGTCGCAGGTCATAAAGAGTCAGCCCGGCTTTCATCAGCGGAGCCGACGTCGATGGCGAGTCGCTATACAGCATCGCGAGCAGGAGATGGATCGAGTCGACCTGGTAGTGCCCCAGCACCTGGGCTTCCCGGTTCGCGTTGACCAGAAGCTGGCGAAGGGGCAGCGGGTTCGCTTCTGCTCCATTCGACTGGATCAGCGGCGCGATCGCCTGCGGGTCGAAACCCATCGCGCGGATCTCTGTATCGGCCAGGTTGCCCGGCACCTGCAGCGTGGCGTTGAAAATATCGCCTGGCGCGACGATCTCGGAACCGCGCGCCGACGCCACCTTCGCCGCGCGCTCCAGGATCTCGCGCGCGTCGCGCGTCAAAACTATGTCCGCGGACGCGCGCCCCAGCTCAGCGCTTGCGTCAGGCACCGCTTCAGTCTAGGAGGAGGTCTGGCGGGAGGCCCTCTGACGTATGACCTCGTACAGAATCGCGGCCGCTGCCGCGGACGCGTTGAAGCTGGCGATGTGGCCCGCGATCGGCAGCCTCACCCTGGCGTCACATCGCTCCTTGATCAGCCGGTGCACGCCCGCGCCTTCGCCGCCGACGACGATGCAGACGGCCTGCGTGAAGTCGAAGTCCCAGGCGTAAAGCTCGCCTCGTGGGTCAAGCGCGACGCACCAGATTCCGGCGCGCTTGACCTCGGGGATCGCCGAAGGCAAGCCGGAGACGCGCGCGATCGGCAGCAGCTCGGTGGCGCCGGAGCTGGCTTTGACCGCGACGGGCGAGAGCGGAGCGCTGCGGTGCTCGGGAACGATGGCGCCGCCGGCGCCGGCGACCTCCGCGCTGCGCAGGATGGCGCCCAGGTTCTGCGGGTCCATGATCGAATCCAGCGCTACCAGCAGTGTTGGTTGCGTATCGAGGAGCTGCTTCAGAGTCCATTCGCGGCGCGGCTTGAGCTCGGCGGCGACTCCCTGGTTCACGCCGGGCGCCATCGCGTCGAGCTTTTCGGGTACCACCACCTCGACCGGTGCGAGCTTCGCGAGCTCGTCCAGGCGCGGATCGTGACCGAGGCCGGCGGCCTGATAAACCTTGGTCACGCGGCCTGCTCGCGCCGCCTCGAGCACCGCGTTCCGCCCATGAATCAATTGCCTCAATCCTCAGCCACTGCGGCGGTTCGCCGCCAGCGGACACCGTCCTTCGAGTCTTCGAGCGCGATGCCACGACGCTTCAGGTCGTCGCGGATCCGGTCGGCCCGGGCAAAGTCGCGTGTCTGACGTGCCGCCTCTCGCTCCGCGATCAAGCGTTCGACCTCTTCGGCCAGGCCGGGCTCCTCTGCCCGAATCACATCGAGATGGGCGTCGACTTCGTCGATCAGAGCCTGCAGGGACGCGAGGTTGCGCGGCCCCGCACGCTCGGCGTCGAGCGCTGAGTTCGCCTCGCGGATGAGCTCGAAGACCAGGCCAATCCCCTGCGGCAGGTTGAGGTCGTCGTCGAGCGCGGCGCGGTACGCGACGCGGACGTCGGCGGTCCGCTGGGCCAGCTCGGCGTCGTCGGTCGCCGCCGGTGCCGTGCGCTGCACGCGATCCGCGAACTCGCGGAGGCGTCGCACCTGTTCAGCGGCCGCGTGGAGTGCTTCAGCGCTGAGACGCACACGCGAGCGGTAGTGCGCGTTGGCCATCAGAAAGAACCGAATCGCCAGGGGATCGTGACCGGCCGCCATCAGGTCGCGGAGTGTCGTGAATCCGCCGGCGCTCTTCGACATCTTCTCCCCCGTCGCGTCGGCGAGGAACTCCGAGTGCAGCCACACGCGGGCGAATTTCTTGTGGTTTGCCGCCTCGGATTGGGCGATCTCGTTTTCGTGATGCGGAAATGTGAGGTCGACACCGCCGGCGTGGATGTCGAGCGTGTCGCCCAGGTAGCGCTTGCTCATGGCGGAGCACTCGATGTGCCAGCCCGGTCGGCCGCGACCGAAGGGCGCGTCCCAAGCGGCCCCTAACTTTTCGTCCCCCGGTTGGGCCTTCTTCCACAGCGCGAAGTCGCTGACCGACTCCTTGTCGTACTTGTCGGTCGCCACGCGCGCGCCGGCCTTGAGACCGGCCCGGTCGAGGCGGGACAAGGCGCCGTAGGCGGGGAAGCTCGCGATCCGGAAGTAGACGTCTCCGTCGGCGACGTAAGCATTGCCGTTCTCGATGAGCGTCGTGATCATCTCGATCATCTCCGGGATGTGCTCGGTGGCGCGCGGATAGTGCTCGGCCCGCTCGGCGCGGAGTGCCGCCATGTCCTCGAAGAACGCCGCGGCATACGGCGCGACGTACTCATCGATCGTGATCCCCGCGTGCATCGCCTGGTCGAGAATGCGGTCGTCGATGTCGGTCAGGTTCATCACGTGCGTGACGCGAAAGCCCGCGACCCGCAGATGTCGCCGCACCAGGTCGTAGAAGAGGAATGCTCGAAGGTTGCCGACGTGAGCGAAGTTCCAGACCGTCGGACCGCACGTATACATGCGGACGTGGCCCTTCTCGAGCGGCTCGAAATCCTCCTTCGCTCCGGTGAGCGTGTTGTGCAGCCTTAGCGTCATACGGTGTCGATTGTCGCGACTGCCTGGGCAGCGATGCCCAGGCCCTGACCCATGGATCCAAGCCCTTCCGGTGATTTTCCCTTCACGTTCACATCGATGGTCCCCAGCCTCGCCGCCAGATTGGAGTTCATCGCCGCAAGATGCGAATGGAGTCGCGGCTCTTGCGCGATCACCACGCAATCGACGTTGACCACGCGATAACCCGCCTCGCTCAGCATGGCCACAGATTTTTCAAGCATGCGGAGGCTCGACGCGTTCTTGAACTCCGGATCGTCGGCCGGAAAGTGCGTGCCGATATCGCCGAGCCCTGCGGCGCCGAGGACTGCATCGATCACCGCGTGCGTGAGCACGTCGGCGTCCGAGTGGCCTTCGAGGCCTGTCGGGTGGTCGATGTGCACGCCACCCAGCACGAGGCGACGCCCCGCGACGAGCGGGTGGACGTCGTAGCCGATACCGACCCTCACCGGGTAACTGTCTCGTGCTCCCGGATCAAGGCCTCCACGACCTCGAGGTCCTCGGGGGTCGTGAGCTTGATGTTCGCCGGCTCTCCGGGCACGACCGTGACCGCATGCCCGGTCGCCGCAACCAGCTGAGCATCATCATCGCCCACCAGGCCCGCGTCGGCCGCCTCGCGGTGCGCGCGAGCGAGCAGCTCGTGCGAGAAGCCTTGCGGCGTCTGTGCGAGCACGATCCTCGACCGATCGAGGCTTTCGACGAGTCGATTCCCCTCGACACGCTTCACGGCGTCACGGGGCGAGATCGCCGGAAACGCGGCGCCTGACTCCATCGCCGCGGCGAGCACCCGGCGCACCAGCGTCGCTGTGACCAGCGGCCGCGCCGCGTCGTGTACGAGCACGTAGTCACAATCCCCCAGCGCCGCCAGCCCAGCCCGCACGGAATCCTGCCGGCTCTCGCCGCCGGCCTTGACCACGACCGGCTTGCGAGGATGCAGCGCCTCGACCTCACGCTCGGCGAACTCCAGCCGGCTGGGCGGCCCCACGACGACGATGCGGTCGATCTCGTCGAGGGCAAGGAACAGCTCGAGGACCCGCGCCAGCGTGGTGCGGCCGTTGAGGCGCACAAGCGCCTTGCTTCCGCGCCCGAGCCGCGAGCCTGTGCCCGCCGCGGCGACGATCGCGCCGACGGTCGGCATCAGCTGCCGACCTCGGCCTGGCTGGTCGGGGGCGGCAACTTAGGCGGATTCCTCGCGAGGCTTGACGCGGTTGGGGGGCCGCCGCGAATCGGTGCCGGCCGGCTCGGCAAAGATCATCCGGCCGGCCGAGGTCTGGATCACCGAAGTGACCACCGCAGTGATGGTCTGGTTGAGGAGGCGGCGCCCGTTCTGGATGACGACCATGGTGCCGTCGTCGAGGCTGCCGACACCCTGGCCCGGCTCCTTGCCCTCTCGCGCGACGGTGACGACGATCTCCTCACCGGGAATGGCCACGGGACGCATTGCCTGCGCGAGCTCGTTGAGGTTGAGCACGGCGACGCCTTCGAGGCGCGCGATGCGGTTGAGGTTGAAGTCGTTGGTCATGATCGCCCAGCCCTTGCGCTTGGCCGTGCGCACAAGGTGCGCGTCGATATCGCCGTTGGGAGGCGTCTCGTCCTCGGTGACCTGGAGGTTGATCGCCGGCTCCTTCTGCATATCGGTCAGCACCTCGAGGCCTCGCCGGCCACGCCGGCGTCGAGTGACGTCTGCCGAATCCGCGACCATCTGCAATTCGCGCAGCACCGAGCTGAGGATGAGAAGCGGCATGTCGATGAAGCCCGTCTTGGCGATGTCCTGGATGCGGCCGTCGATGATGACGGACGTGTCGAGCAGGACGCCCGGCATGCGGTGCTCATCGAGCTCCGTCTTTCCGCCGCCGAAGAACAGCGCGCTCAGCTCGGAGCGCCGTGTGAGTCCTACGGAGGCGCCCTGCGCGCCAAGCAGGAGGGCGAGCACGAGGGAGAGCGGGTATCCATAGGGAAGGTCGCGCACAAAAAAACCGATCAGAAGGGCGATCACGAGACCGACGACCATACCCAGGAGTCCACTCAGCAGGTCGGGTAGCGGGGTGCTCGTGAGCCGAAAGTTGACGTTGCGCCACCCGCCCAACACGTACGGTGTGCCGAGGTACGCAAAGATCAAACCTTCGAGCGTGGTCAGCCCGATGATCGCCCAGCCCGGGTGGGCACTGGTGCCCAGGCCCCGGACCATGAAATAACCGAGCAAGAAACCACCGATCACCCCGAGGCCCGCCCCTGCCCATCGGGCGAGATACTCGGAACGCTTCACGGGTTACCTCCTCAAGAGACCGAGAGACCGGCCTCCTTGATGAATGCGCCGGACCTAATGGGTGAAGGAAACGCGGCGGAGAGGGCCTCCGCCAGGGTCCGGACCTCGACAACGTCGAGGCCGGAAGGCCGACCGGCGCGCGAGCCGGCCGGAATCAACGCGCGTGTGAGGCCGTGCCGAGCCGCCTCCTGGAGGCGGCGCTCGAGGTGGCCCACGCGGCGCACTTCGCCCGACAATCCCAGCTCTCCGATCACGAGCAGGCCGTCCGGCATTGGCCTGTTCTTTTCGTTGCTGATGATCGACAGGGCGAGACCAAGGTCGGCGGCCGGCTCCGTGATCCGGATGCCCCCCGCCACGCTGACGAAAACGTCGGACTTGCCGAAGGAAACCTGGATCCGCTTTTCGAGGACCGCCAGGATCATGTGCAGGCGGTTCACGTCGATGCCGTTGGCCACGCGGCGCAGCATCGTGTGGTCGTTCTTGTTGACGAGGCTCTGCACCTCGACCAGGAGCGGCCGGGTGCCTTCCAGCACCGAGACGATGACCGTTCCTGGCGCAGCCTGTGCGATGCCGGCGAGGATCGCCGACGAAGGATCGGGCACCTCTTCCATGCCGAGCTCGCCCATGGCGAAGACTCCGATCTCCTCGGCCGAGCCGAATCGGTTCTTGGTCGCCCGCAGCAGGCGCAGCTCCTGGCGGCGGTCGCCCTCGAGGTACAGCACGGTGTCAACGATATGCTCCAGGACCCTGGGCCCAGCGATCGAACCTTCTTTCGTGACGTGCCCGATCAGAAAGACCGGGACGTCGATCTCCTTGGCGAGCCGCATCAGCCTCGCGGCGGACTCGCGGACCTGGGTCACGCTGCCGGCGCTCCCTTCGAAGCCGGGGTCGGTGACCGTCTGGATCGAGTCGATGATCGCCAGCAGCGGGGCCTCGGCTCGGATCGCCTCACAGATCGCGTCCAGGTCGTTCTCGGCGAGGAGCAGGATGCCCGGCTCGAGGGCGCCCAAACGCCTGGCTCGCATCAGGACCTGTTGGCCGGATTCCTCGCCCGAGACGTAGAGCACCTTGCCCCCCCTGGCGATCTGTGCGGCGGCATACATCAGGAGGGTCGATTTGCCGACGCCGGGCTCGCCTCCGATGAGGACGAGGCTGCCGGGTACGATGCCCCCACCGAGCACGCGATTCAGCTCGCCCCACGCCAGCTTGGTGCGCGGCGCGTCTTCCGTTGCGATCTCGGTGAGCGGCGTCGCGCGCGGGGGTTGCGCCGGCCGCGACCTGGCGTCCCTGGTCGCCTTCCGGACCTGGAACTCCTGGAGGGTGTTCCACGCCCGGCAGTGCGGGCACTGGCCGGCCCAGCGGAGGCTTTCGCCGCCGCACTCGGTGCAGACAAAGGTGATCGTCGATTTGGGCATGGAGAGACTCTGGACCCATGATCGGGGTTTTGACAAGGCGGCCCCGTAGCTTTTACCGGGACCGGTCGTTGTAACTGGTGAACGCCAAGACGCCGCCCTGACCTACCCCCCGGGGCGGCGTCTGCCATCTCAAGTCGAACTCTTTCCCATTTATGGGGAGTACCCGGCGAAGCCGGGGGATGGGGCTGCCGGGGAAGCTGGCCAGGCGCAAAGCGCCCGGCCGGATGGGGAAGTCGGCCGTCGCACTATCCTCCCCACGTGGACGCATCCATCTCCCTCGAGCGCATCCGCGAAGCAGCGAACGTGATCGATCCCGTCTTCCTCCACACGCCGCAGTACGAGTGCGAGCCGCTGAGCGCGCGGATTGGCGTGCGGACCGTGCTCAAGGTCGAGTCCGTCAACCCCATTCGCTCGTTCAAGGGCCGCGGCGCCGACTATTTGCTTCACCGCACGGCCGCTCCCCGGCAGGGCTTTGTCTGCGCGTCCGCGGGCAACTTCGGGCAGGGGATGGCATACGCGTGCCGCAAGCAGGGCGTGCCGTTGACAGTCTTCGCGGCACGGGCGGCGAACCCGCTCAAGATCCAGCGCATGCGCGAGCTTGGCGCGACGGTGACGCTGCAGGGCGACGATTTCGACCAGGCGAAGGACGCGGCGAAAGAGTCCGCGAGCCAGAACGGTCAGACCTACATCGAGGATGGCCGCATAGGGGCGATCGCCGAAGGCGCCGCCACGATGGCCGTCGAGCTGAGCACTGCAGAAGATCTCGAAGCGATCTTCGTGCCACTCGGCAACGGGTCGCTCGTCAACGGCATCGGGACTTGGCTCAAGCACGCTTCTCCCAAGACACGTGTCGTCGCGGTGTGCGCGGAGTCCGCGCCCTCGATGGCTCTTTCGTGGCAAGCGCGCCGACCGGTCGACGCCCCGAGCACGTCGATCGCGGATGGGATCGCAGTGCGTGTGCCCGTGCCGGAGGCGGTAAGCCTCATGTCGGCCACGGTCGATGACGTGATGCTGGTCAGCGATGACGAGATGCGCAATGCGATGCGCTACCTGCTAGCCGATACCGGCCTCGTGGTCGAGCCCGCGGGCGCGGCCGGCGTCGCGGCGATCGCCAAGCGGAGCGAGTTCCAAGGCGGAAGGGCGGCCGCCGTCATCACCGGCGGCAACCTCACCGACTCACAGGTCAGAGACTGGCTCTACTGAGCCGGCGCGTGCTCCAGGTCGGCGAGGTAGTCGAGCGCGGCGAGCGGGCCGAACTGCATGTAGACGTCCGGGACGGCCGCCTGCAGGTTGGGCTGCAGCTGGTCGGCGAGCTGCGCCCGCAGGTCGGGCGGCAGCTCGAATCGGCGGCGACCGTAGGACGCCACAAATCGGCGCAGCTCCGGGTCGAGACGCCTCAATAACAGCTCCGCCGGGGTGGCGGGCGCGAATGCCGCCTGCGGCGGGGAGATGGCGGCGGGCTGAGGGGCGCCCGGCGGCGGAGGAGGAGGCGGCGGGAGGCCGCGCCCGCCAGGCAGCTGCCACAGCGCGACGTAGTCGGAGTCCTTGACGACGACGGTTCCCGCCGCAAGGTCGCCCAGCCGCTTGCCCCGACCGTTGACGAACAGGACGACCAGTCCGACGCCGTACGCGTAAGGGAGGAAGTCGACGATCCGCACGATGTTGCGAATCCCGGCCTGCACGAACGTCATCGGCTCGCCCCGATCGCCCACGGCGCGAAGCCGGAAAACCTTCTTGCCTACGGTCTGCCCTGACCAGAAGGCCTCGCACGCCCAGAAGTAACCGAAGATGACGACGAAGCTGCCAAGCAGGGCGAGGAGGAACGCCACCGTGTCCGCGCCCGCTGCGCCCGTCGCGCTGATCGCGATCGCGGCGAAGTAAAGACCCACCAGGACGCCGACGAGGATCAGCAGATCGAGGAGCTGGGCGATGCCTCGCGTCGCGAGGCCCGCGACCTGGTAGTCGAACGAGACGCGCTCGGGCGTCGCTACGACGAGGTCGCTGTCCGGGAGCGACTGACTCACTTCTTCCTTATTGTCATGTTGTGCGGGCTGAAGACTTCGTGGCTCTGAGGCGCGAGGACTGGAACCGGCTCGAGGACCTGCTCGCCCGCTCCAGCTCCGGGCATCTCAACGCGCTCACCCCGGCTCAGGTGCTGACCCTGGCTGCCCTCTACCGGCGAGCCACGGCCGACCTGGCTCGCGCCCAGCGCGACTGGCCGGGCGAGCCGGTGCAGCGCTACCTGAATGGGCTCGTGGCGCGCGGCCACGGCATCGTGTACCGCCGCGGGGGCGAGGTGTGGAAACGGATCAAGCGCTTTTACGTCGAGACGCTGCCACGTACCTACCGGGCGGGATGGCCGTACCTCCTCGCCGCCGGGGCGCTGATGTTCGTCCCGGCGTTGATCAGCTTCTTCGTCGTCCTCGCGCACCCTGACGCCGCCTACGCGATCGCGGACCCGAGGCTGATCGACCGCGTCCACCATCACCAGCTGTGGACGCAGATCCCCGAAAACGAGCGCATCCAGATAGCGGGCCTGATCATGGTCAACAACATCTACGTTTCGATCCTCGCCTTCGCCCTGGGTATTGTCTTCGGCCTTCCCGTGATCTGGGTGATGATCTCGAACGGCATCAGCCTGGGCGGCCTTTTCGGTTTGACGCAGGCTTACGGGCTGGCGGGCGGTCTGTTCGAGTTCGTGATCGCTCACGGCGTGCTCGAGCTGTCGATCGTGATCGCGCAAGGAGCGGGCGGATTGATGATGGGCTGGGCGCTTGTCTCGCCGGGCAACCGAAAGCGGTCGGACGCCCTGGTGATCGCTGCCCGCCGCGCGTTCACGCTCTTGCTGGGCCTCGCGCCGCTGCTGGTGGTCGCGGGGACGATCGAGGGCAACATCTCGCCGTCGAGCGCGCCCTTCGCTGTCAAAGTGGCGATCGGGCTGACGACGGGCCTGCTGTTCTACTCCTACCTTCTGTTCACGGGACGGTCGTCACAGGAGGGCGCGTTCCTTCAGCTCCAGGTAGCGCTCGACAAGGGAAGGCGACAACCTACCGGCGACCACGTCCAGGCCTAGCACCCCTCCGCGCCGCAGGAGCTCGAAGCTCTCGCGCCGGCTCGCCACGAATTCTTCCGCGGCTGCCCACTCGTAGGCACGGTTGGTGTCTTCGATCGGGTCGTCGCGTGCGCGAAGCACCGAGGGATCCGACATCGCGACCACCAGCACCAGATGGCGGGCGGCCAGCCGCAGCGCGTGCGCCACGAGCTCGCGTGAGGCCTCGGGGTCCTGCACGTCGGTCAGCAGCACGACCATCGACCGCCTACCCACGCGAAGCGCGAGGTGGGTCATCGCGTGCCCGAAGTCTGGCTCGACGTACTCGGGCCTCACCGCGTAGAGCGCCTCGGTGATGCGCCGCAGCTGGGCTGCGCCGCGCTCCGGCTTGATGAATCCCGTGACGCGGTCGTCGAACGTCATCATGCCAACGCGGTCGCCGTACGCTTGCGCGACCCAGGCCAGCATCAGCGCGGCGTTGACGGAGTGGTCCAGCTTGTCGAGGTCGCCGGCGGGGGCGGTCATGAGCCGGCCGCAGTCCAGCGCGATGATCACCTGCTGGCCGCGCTCCGCCTCCACCTCCACCATCACCGGACGGTCGCGCCGGGCGGTGGCCGTCCAGCTGACACGCCGGACGTCGTCGCCGCGGACGTAGTCCCGCAGGCCGGCGAACGCGGTCGATGCACCCGGTGGCCGCGCCCGGCGCATCCCCACCATGGCCCGCAGGCCGCGCCGCAGGGAGAGCTGGATGCGCTTGATGGCGACGACGTTCGGAAACACCGCGACCTCCTGCGCATAAGGCAGGCGGATCTGCCGCCGCCACCATCCCTCATGGCGCCAGACCTGCAGATCGACGGCGCCGAACCTGTAGGCGCCCCGCCTTGGCGAATAGGTGCGGTACGCGACCTTCAGCACGCCCGCGGGGTCGAACCGACCGGGCAGGACGCGCGGCTCGGGCCGCAGCGAATCGGGAGCGTGGTCGGCGATCTTCGCCACCAATCCCGCCGCCGATGGGTTTTCGATCATCACCGTGACGGGCTCAGGTTCGCCGAGCGAGAACGGCTCGGGCACGGTCCTGTGCACGACGTAGCCGTTACGCCCAGGCAGCAGCGCGAGGTCGCGCGCCACGATCACGACCAGGCCGATGTGGTACACGACCGCGACTATGCCCAGCAGGGGCGACGCCACCGCCAGCGCGATGAGCCCCGCCCCGATGGCCACCGCCCAGATGAGCTTCGGCTGAGGCGCCAGCCCACGTACGAAATCGAACGCCCGGATCACCTCAGAGTCCGCTTCAGCGGGGCGGCACGACCCGGCTCGCGACCGCGTCCAGGACGCTGTCCGGCGTCTGCCCCGCGACCTCCGCTTCCGGGCGAAGGATCAGGCGGTGGCGAAACGCCGGCGCAAGCAGCGCCTTCACGTGGTCAGGTGTGACGAACTCATGGCCATCGAACGCAGCGTAGGCGCGCGCACCAAGCATCAGCAAAACCTCTGCCCGGGTGCTCGCGCCCAGCGCAATCTCCGGAGCGACCCGCGTGGCCGTCGCGAGGTCGACGACGTAGCGGCGGATCTTCTCGTCGAGCACGACCTTGGAGACCTGCGCGCGGCAAGCGTCGATATCGGCGGCTCCGAGGATCGGTTCGACGCCGGCCTTGACCGGGTCGCGCAGCTCGATGCCCGACTCCCAGCGGCGCAACACCTCCATCTCGTCGGCGGGCGTCGGATAGTCCAGGCGGACCTTGAAAAGGAATCGGTCCTGCTGAGCCTCGGGCAGCGGGTACGTGCCCTCGTACTCAATGGGGTTCTGCGTCGCCATGACAAAAAACGGCGGCGGCAGGGGCAGCTGTTGCCCCTCGAGTGTGACGCCACGTTCCTCCATCGCCTCGAGCAGCGCGGCCTGGACCTTCGCCGGCGCGCGGTTGATCTCGTCGGCGAGAAGCACGTTCGTGAAGATCGGGCCGCGACGAAGCGAAAACGTCCGTGTCGCGAGGTCGAATACCGAAGTGCCGAGGATATCGGCGGGCATCAGGTCCGGAGTGAACTGGACGCGACCGTATTCGAGGGTCAACGCGCGGGCGATTGCCTTGGCGAGCAAAGTCTTGCCAGTCCCGGGCACACCCTCGAGGAGGACGTGGCCCTGTGCGATCAGGGCGATGGCGCACAGACGGATAGCGTCGTCCTGGCCGACGATCGCCTTGGCGAGCTGGTCGCGAAAGCGCGCGAAGAAGTCGGTCGCCGTGGTGTTCCCTTCCCCGCTCGGCGGGGAAGGTGGCTCGCCGCGCAGCGGCAGGCCGGACGGGGCTGCGGAGCCGGTCATCGAGCTCTCATCCTCGCCGGGTGTGCGATTTCATGCAGGCGGCGGGCGGCGTCCAGGAGCTGGCCCTCGGTCGCCGACGCCGCGTACAGGGAGCTCTCGACCTCCGCCAGCTTGGCTGCCACCTCGGGTGCGCGCACCCAAAGAGCATTCCAGAAGCGCTCACGCGGCTGCAACGGAAGTCCTGTTTGCGACGCGACGTTCCGTTCGGTGGCGGTGGCCAGCATGCCCAGGGTGACCGCCCGCGCGCTCGACCGCCTCAGCAGCTGGCCCACCGCGACCGACCACTCGGCGTCGGAGCGAGCGACCTCAGCCGGGCGACCGACGAGGGGGCCAAACCTCCTACCGCGGAGCACCAGGCCGAAGAACACCGCGACCAGCAGCCACAGCAACGCCGCGCCCCACGGCGTGGTGATCCACGATTGCGGCGCGAAATCGCTCGCCGTCAGGCCGTGGTGATATTCGTCGAACGTCACCGTCGTGCCGGCACCTGAGGCGCCGATGAGGTCGGAAAGAAAGACGCCGTTATCGGCTTTCTCGAGATAGCCGTTGCAAAGTACCAGCGGGTCCGCGAGCACCACGACGTGGCCCGTCCCGAGCGTCTGAACGTACCCGGCGACAAAACCGTCGGGCGTTCGCAGGAGCGGTACCTGGGTCGCCGAAGGCTCGAGCGGCACGATGGCGGCGCCTCCGGACACCGTGGTCACACCCGTGATCGCCGGCGTTGCGGTGTAGTGACCGCCGCCGGCGGCCCCGTTGAACCGGTTGACCCCCAGAGCACGGTCGATCTCCGGGTCGCCCTGTTCTGACGCGTATACCAATAAGCCGCCACTCGCGCGCACCCAGCCTGTCAGCTGGTTGGCTTCGTCCGCCGTGTAGGGACTGGTCGGGGTAAAGACGAACAGCACGGAAAACGGCGCCGGTGTACTGAAAGACCCAGTCATCTGATCGGTCTGATGCCCCACGGCCTCGGCAAACAGCAGGGCCGCCGACGAGCCGTTGGCGGCGTCGCTGTTCGAGCTGTGCTCGGGAGAATCGGCGCGCGGCTGTGCGAAATAAAGCGCCGTCGCCAGCAGGATCGCGACGATCGAGGCCACGACCCAGCCTCGAGCCGACCTCACGCCGCCACCTGCGCCGAGTGGCGGAACGCTGCCGCGACGCCGGCGGCGCGGGCATACGTCGCGGCGTCCACGTCACGTCCGCCGTACACCGCGGCCTCGAAAGGCACAAGCAAAGGCCGCAGGCTGGAGAAGTCCGGCGCGCGCATGAAGATCTCGCGCACCGTGAGCGGACTGCCCTCCCACGTCCGCTCTCCCGCAAGGGTGGCAGCAACCCCGGCGCAAAGGGCCCGAAGCGCGCCGACGCGGTCACCCCCTGAGGCGAGGCGATCGGCCTCGGCGAAGAAGTCCGCCGGCGGACGCGGTCCGCCGCCGGGCACGCTTTGCGATTCGCCGAAGCGGCCACGCGAGGCCCGCACCAGCACGAAGACAATCGCGGCGAGCACCGCGATGCCGACGACGTAATACCACCAGAGCGGTGCCTGGGCGCCGGCCGTGTTGCCGAACAGCAGGCGCAGCAGGTCGCTGATCCTGTCTTGGACCCACTGCGTGAAGCGGTCGATGAGCGACGGCGGCCGGTGGAGCGCGTCGTACCGACTCATCGACATCACGTCGTGCAATTTCTGGGCCGCGAGCGATGGGTCGGTCGTTGTCATCGGCTGAAGGGCGGCCGCGAGCAGCGCGGCCAGCCGCACCTTGGCGTCGTCGTAGAGGGGCGGCCGTGCCTTCAGGTCGGCGATGATCTCGGGCTGCGTGTTGCCCGTGCCGTCGACCAGCACCCGAACCGCGGCGACGGCTGGGGACACGTCCTCCGGTGAAGCGTTCTGGATGATGTCGTACGCGTGCTGAATCGCATCGGCGTACCGGGATGGAAGAACTGGATCCGCGGACGCGGTCAGAGCTGTTCCGTTGATGGTGGCCGCAGCCAAAGCGAACGCTGCGATGCAGCGCACCAAGCGCCACCGGGTCACGACGTTGCGGGCCGAGCGGCCAGGCGGTGCGCCATCTGGAAAAGGTCCAGCCCCTCACGGCGGACTCGCAGGTCGAAATAGATGAGGACCACGGCGATCTGGAGGACTGGATTGACGAGCGCGTCGACGATGACGTTGATGGCTCCTGCGATGCCAAGCAGGATGTACGAGGACAAGAACAGCGATGCGACGGCAACGGGCACGACGGCAAACGCGACCAGCGCCGTGCGCACAACGTAGGTGAGGACGGCAAGCAGGAACACGATCAGGAATGTTCGCCACCACCTGCCGGCGACAAGGCGCCAGCTGCGGCTCATCGCGGCGCCCAATCCGATGTTTTCCACGAACATCATCGGCACGACCGCGATCCAGTTGACCCAGATCCAGATCCACAGCGGGATGAGGCAGAAAACGATGGCCATGACCACGATCAAGAGGAAGAAACCGAGGAGCGGAAAGTAACGCCGCAGGACGGCTCGGAAGACGGCGCCAGCCGTCACCGGCCGCCCCAACGCCGACTCACACGCGGCGTACGTGACGGCGCCCAGCCCGAACGGCAGTAGCGCGAGGTTGATGATCAAGGCGACGATCTGCGCAAGCTGAGATTCGATGTAAGTCGTGTCGTTGAACTGTGCGGTGGGCTGAAAAAGCGATCCAAAAACCGCAAACACGTTGAATCCTGACGAGGCGGCTGACGGTATCGCAAGGAGCGCCGAGATGCCGGCGAAAAGTAGGAAATGCCTCCGGTACATACGAAACGTCTCGTCCAGGAGGTCGCCAATTTCCAGCGGTCGAAGGCGCAGAGGAACGGATACGCTCACTTTTCTAATCCAGAGTCCTGTCGCAAAGCCACCGGCTAAGCGTTGCACGAGTGAGAAGGGATGGGAATTGAATCAGAGTGCGCACCCGGACCCTGACGACGTAAGAGTCCTTTTCGTCGAGGACGATGCGCTGGTGGCTCAGATGTACCGCCTCAAGCTCGAGCTGGACGGGTACTCAGTCGATGTCGCGGGCGATGGCCTGCTCGCCCTGGAAAAAGCAAGGGCTTCGCACCCCGACATCATTTTTCTCGACATCAGGCTTCCCAAGTTGGACGGTCTGAGCGTCCTCGAGGCCCTCCGCGCAGACCCTGCGACCGAACACATCCCGGTCGTGATCCTGTCGAACTGGAACGAGAAGGAGCTGGTCGAGCGCGGGGTCAAGCTCGGCGCGCTCGACCACATGATCAAGAGCCAGACCACGCCGGCCCGCCTCTCCCAGCGTCTCAGGGACTGGCTCAAAGGCTAACGCTGGAACCCTCTCCCCTTCGGGGAGAGGGTTAGGGAGAGGGGCGTAGGCCCGCTCTCCCTAGGAGAAAAACTTACGGCTTCGCAGGTCCCGGGGCCGCGGCGGCCGGTTCCTTGTGCTTGTGCTTCGCGGGCGTGAACTTGAGACCGTCCTCGCCCTCGACGTCGATCTGCACCACGTCTCCACGCGCGATCTTGCCGCGCAGCAGGTGCTCCGAGAGCTGGTCCTCGATCCGGCTCGTGATGACCCGCCGTAGAGGCCGCGCGCCATACGTCCGGTCGTAGCCCTCTTTCGCAAGCAGATCCTTCGCCGCGTCGGTGACCTCGATCGTGATCTGCTGCTCGGCCAGGTGTTTGCTGAGCCGCTGCAGCTGAAGGTCCACGATCTCCCGAATCTGGTGCGTGGTCAGGCTCTTGAAGACGACGACCGCGTCGACGCGGTTGAGGAACTCGGGCCGGAACATTCGCTTGAGCTCGTCGTCGATCTTCTGCTTGGTGTTCTGGTGACGTCGCTCGACCTCCTCCGTCTCGTCCACGACCGCGGGCTGGAAACCGAGTGCCGTGCCCGCCTGATTGACGTCTCGGATGCCGAGGTTCGAGGTCATGATGATCACGGTATTCGCGAAGTTGACGACCTTGCCCTTCGCGTCGCTCAGGCGGCCGTCCTCGAGGATCTGCAACAGCATGTTGAAGACCTCGGGGTGCGCCTTCTCGATCTCGTCGAAGAGGATCACCGAGTATGGGCGGCGGCGAACTGCCTCGGTCAGCTGTCCGCCTTCGTCGTAGCCGACGTAGCCCGGGGGTGAGCCCACCAGCCGCGCCGTCGTGTGCCGCTCCATGAATTCCGACATGTCCAGCTTGATCAGCGCGTCCTCGGAGTCGAACAGGTATTCCGCAAGGGCGCGGGCGAGCTCGGTCTTTCCGATTCCCGTCGGACCCAAGAAGATGAACGACCCGATCGGCCGGCGGGGATTCTTGAGGCCGGCGCGTGCCCGGCGGACAGCCTGGGAGACGGTGACGATGGCCTCGTCCTGGCCGACCATGCGCTTGTGAATCTCTTCTTCCATCCGCAGCAGTCGCGCGCTCTCTTCCTCGACAAGACGTGACACCGGCACGCCCGTCCACGCGGCGACGATCTGCGCGATGTCTTCCTCACCAACCTCGGGCACTGTCTCGCCGAGCTTGTCCCGCCATGCAGCTTCTTTCAACGCGAGCTTGTCCTGCAGCTTCTTCACCTTGTCGCGGACTCCGGCCGCGGCTTCGAAGTCCTGCTTGTTGACGGACTCGTCCTGCTCGGCGCGCTGCTTGCGGATCTCCTTCTGCAGCTCCTTCAGGTCTTCGGGTGTGGTCGTGAGCTTCATGCGCACGCGCGCCGACGCCTCGTCGATGAGGTCGATGGCCTTGTCAGGCAGTGCGCGATCGCTGACGTAGCGGTCGCTCAGCACCACGGCGGCGTGGACTGCGGCGTCGGTGATGATGACGCGGTGGTGCTTCTCGTACAGCGACTTGACGCCGTTGAGAATGTCGGTCGTTTCGGTAAGAGACGGCTGGTCCACGAACACCGGCTGGAAGCGGCGCTCGAGCGCGGCATCCTTCTCGATGTACTTGCGGTACTCGTTCAGCGTCGTCGCGCCGATGCACTGGATCTCGCCCCGCGCGAGTGCGGGCTTGAGAATGTTGGCCGCGTCGATCGCACCTTCGGCCGCGCCCGCGCCCACCAGGGTATGCAGCTCGTCGATGAACAGCACGACCTCGCGGCTGGAGCGGATCTCGTCGAGGATCTTCTTCAAGCGCTCCTCGAACTCACCGCGGTACTTGGTGCCGGCGACGAGCGCGCCCATGTCCAGTGTCAGCACCCGCTTGTGCTGCAGCGACTCGGGCACGTTGCCAAGGTTGATCTGCTGCGCGAGCCCTTCGGCGATCGCGGTCTTGCCGACGCCAGGCTCGCCGATCAACGCGGGATTGTTCTTGGTGCGGCGGCTCAGGATCTGGATCACCCGCTCGATCTCGGTCTCACGACCGATGACGGGATCGAGCTGGTTGCGGCGCGCGAGCTCGGTGAGGTCGCGGCCGAACTGGTCCAGCAGCGGAGTCTTGGACGGCTTCTTCGGAGCGGGCTCCGCCTCGGTCTCGGCGCTCGAGTCGTGCAGCAGGCGCTCGATCTCGGTGCGCACCTTCTCGAGGTTCGCGCCGAGGTCTTCGAGCACGTGCGCAGCGATGCCCTCGCCCTCGATGAGCAATCCGAGCAACAGGTGCTCGGTGCCTACGTAGTTGTGGCCCATCCGCCGCGCTTCCTCGAAGGAGATCTCGATGACCTTCTTCACGCGCGACGTCGGGATGATCTGCTGGATGATGATCCGCTCGTTCCGGCCGAGGACCGATTCGATGGTCTGCCGGACTTTGCCGATCTCTACCCCAAGGTTGTTGAGAACCTTGGCGGCCAGGCCTTCACCTTCACGGAGCAGCCCTAGGAGTAGATGCTCGGTGCCGATATAGCTGTGGTGCGATCGTTCTGCTTCTTCTTGAGCAAGCGTCAGAACCTTCTTGGCCCGCTCAGTAAATCTCTCAAACGGATACAAGATCCCTATCCTCCTGGACTCCTTCTTCGACTACTAGGTGGGGCCAGCACCTCCTCCACGCTTCATTGGTACCGGGTGGTACCTCTGCACCTAATATAACGGCCAACTCACCCACCGGATTTCAGTTAAGAGGAGGCGCGATGCAGCACCTTCTCGAACGGATCGGTGGTTTCATTCCTTCCCTTGTCGCGCTAACGCTGCCAGTCTTATCTCTACCCATCGCAAGCGATTCCTACATCCTTCCTCGCGCGTCGATTGTGATCGCCGGCGCGTCTCTTGGGATCGGGTTAGCCCTCTTGCTCCCTACCAGGCCTGGCCTTGGTGCCCTGCGGCTCCCGCTGGTGGCGGCCGCCGCCGCGGCTGCCCTGGCGTTTGTCTTCTCGATCTCGTGGCCGCTAAGCCTGGCCGGCTCGTTCACACGGTACGAGTCTTTGCCGATGAGGCTCGGCTACGTGGCCCTGGCCGCATCCGCGGTGTGGCTGCTTCGCACGAGGTTGCAGCAGGAGCTGGTGGGCGCCACTTTCGTCGTGGGCACTTCCATCGTGGCGTTCAAGGCATGGCTCCAGTGGTTCAACCACGCGCCCTTTCGACCCGACGGCGACCTGGGCAACGCCAACCTCCTCGCGGCCTTGATCGTGATGGCAATCCCCATCGCGATCGATTGCGGCAGGCGAAGCACTTACCTCACGCCGGCCTGGGCGGTCGCGATCGTCGTCATGCTCGCGGGGCTGGTCGTGACGACCTCGCGCAGCGGAGCCCTCGGGTTGCTGGCAGGCGCGCTGACGGTGATCGCCCTGTCGGTGCCGCCGCGGTTCCTGCGGGCTGCAGCGGGTCTTGCGGTGGCCGCCCTCGCCGCGGCAGTCGTTTTCATCCTCGCGTCGCCTCTCCGGGCCTTGAACGACGACCCTCCCCAGCTGCGCCTGCACCTGTGGCAGGACGCCGTCCGGATGATCGGCGCCCGTCCGATCACGGGCTGGGGCGAGGAGACGACGGGGCTCGCCTTCGGCCGGTTCCTGAGCCAGGACTACGCCGGGCTGGTCACGTTCGACCGCGTCCACTCCGGCGTGCTGGAGATCGCCGCGACGCAGGGCATCGTCGGGCTGGCGGCCCTGACCTGGGTCCTTTTCGTGCTGGGACGAGGGACCTGGCGCGGCAGGTTGGAGCCGGGCGTACCGGGCCTGGCGGGCGCACTCGTGGGCTACAGCGTGTGGGTGTTTTTCAACTTCGACTGGGCGCCGGCGACGGGGCCGTTCTGGCTGCTGGCCGGCACCTTATGGTCGGTGACTGGTTGCCCTCTCCCCAACGGGGAGAGGGTCAGGGAGAGGGGCTTGAGCTGGCGCCAACCGGCCGCACTAGTTCTTGCGCTGCTGGCAATCCCGACCGCGGTCTTTCCCGTCCTGGCCGACGTCTGGTACCTCCGCGGCCGGCCCGACCTCTCTGTTCGGGTCGACCCGCTCCAGGCGCAGTACCACTGGGCGCTCGGCACCGTGCCCGAGCTCCAGCGGGCGGCTGATCTGGGAGAGACGGATCCAAGCATGTACGTCCAGCTTGGCGATGGCTACGCGAAGGTTGGCAATCGCGCCCAAGCGTTGCGCGCCTACGAGCGGGCGCTTGAGATCGACCCTTTTTACTCTCCGGCGCGGCAGCGCCTCGCGGCGCTGGGTTAAGCCTTCTCCGCTCGCCGGGGAAGGCGGCCGAACACCTCCCCGTTCATGGGGAGGTGGCCAGAAGGGCCGGAGCGGCAGCGACCGGGCCGGATGGGGCGCTACTCGTCGTCTTCGGTCGAGTACTCGTGGGCGCGGTCCGGCCTGGCACTGGCGCCGGCCAGGCTCGCCGGGGGCGCCGACAGCTGCTTCAGGCTCAGCGAGATCCGGCGCCGGGCGGTGTCGATGCCGATGACCTTGACCTGGACCGTCTCGCCCACCTTCAGCACATCCTCCGTCCGCTCGACGTGATCCCACGAGAGCTCCGAGATGTGAAGCAAGCCCTCGATGCCGGGCATGATCTGCAGGAAGGCGCCGTATTTCTTGGTCTTGGTGACCTGGCCTTCCACGATCGAGCCGACGGGCATCGACTGCACGAGGCGCTCCCACGGGTCCTGCTGAAGCTGGCGCAGCGACAGCGAGATGCGCGTCTGCTCGGGATCGAGCTTGATCACCTTGACCGAGACCTCTTCGCCCAGCTGGAGCACGTCGGTGACCTTGGAAACCCGATCCCAGGAAAGCTCAGAGATGTGGATCAGGCCGTCGGCGCCGCCGATGTCGACGAACGCGCCGTAGCTCGTGATCCCGGAAACGGTGCCCTTGACCGTGGTCCCGGTGGCCAGGCGGCTGAACAGCTCCTCGCGCTTTCGCGCGCGGTCCTCGTCCTCCGCGGCTTTCTGGCTGACGATCAGCCTGTTGCGCTTGCGGTTGACCTCCAGGATCTTGACCGGAATGCGCTTGCCGACCAGCGTCTCGAGAGTGCCGGCGTAGGCGCGCGCGACCTGGCTCGAGGGCAGAAACCCGCGCAGGCCGAGGATGTTGACGATCAGCCCGCCCTTGTTCTGCTCCCGCACGTCGGCGTCGATGACCGTGCCATCGGTCTGCTTGTCGGCGGCCACCAGCCAGGTCGTTTCGGCCCTGGCCCGGCGAAGGCTGAGGACAACGTTGCCCTCCTCGTTCTCCGGCTGCAGGACGTAGACCTTGATCTGGTCGCCTGGCTCGAGGCTCGCGGAATCCGCGTCCCCGCGCATGCCGAGCTCCTTGCTAGAGATGACTCCCTCAGCCTTGGCTCCGATGTCGACAAGGACCTCGTCCGGGTCGACTCGTACGACGATCCCATCCACGATGTCCCCGTGGTTGGGGGTCTTGAAGGCCTCCTCCTCGTAGTGGAGGTAGTCTTCCATCGTCATCGCCGCGGCTTCGGGTGATTCCTGGTCGGTCCCCTCCTTGTCTTCGGTCAGGACGGCACCAGAATCAGTAGCCAACATACGAACCCCCTAAAAGTTATTGGTGTGGTCTTGGTCGTCATAACGGCCTCCGCCAAAATGAACGTCAATTGTACCGCACAAAAGATGGCTAACCAGGGAAGGGTTTGGTCACGTCGTGGTTGTCAATCAATCTGGTTTTACCAACTCGGGCCGCGATCACCGCGAGCGTTCCAGGCTTCCGAAAGGTAGCCGCGTCCACGAGCTCTGCATACTCGAGCTGGACGAGCGGCTCGAGCGTCAGGCGGGCCGCGATCCGGGCTCTTAGCCGGACTGGGTCGCGCTCGCCAGACCCGTAGGCGTCGGACGCATCGCGAAGCGCGGCGCCGATGCTGGTCGCGGCCTTGCGCTCCGAGGTGTCGAGGTACAAGTTGCGCGAGCTGAGCGCCAGACCGTCGGCCTCACGGACTGTCGGCACCACCTTGATCTCTGCGCCGAGGTCGAGGTCGCGCACCAGCCGCTTCACGAGCGCGACTTGCTGGGCGTCCTTCTGGCCGAAGTACGCACGGTCTGGATCGACCGCCGACAGCAGCTTGGTGACCACCGTGGCGACTCCCTCGAAATGTCCTGGTCTGGCCGCGCCCTCCAGGGTGTCGGTCAAGCCGCTCACGCGAACTCGGGTGCTTGCGTCGGGCGGGTACATGTCAGTCGCCGCAGGCCTGTAGACGGCGTCGACCTCCGCCGCCACCAGCATGTGCGCGTCGCGCTCCCAATCCCGGGGATAGCGGTCGAGATCTTCGCTCGGGCCGAACTGGATCGGATTGACGAACACGCTCACCACGACCACGTCGTTCTCGGCATGAGCGGCCTCGACCAGGCGCATGTGGCCTGCATGCAGGGCGCCCATCGTGGGGACGAGGCCGATCGACCTGGCCTCCCGGCGCCACGCACGCGACCGCTCGCGCATGGCGCTCGCATGTTCGATTACGAGGGGTGGAGCTTCAGCCGCCGTACCTGACCTCTTCCCTGTCCTTTGCTGGAGCCGATCCGTTGGCTGTGTACTCATGCTCCGGCCCCGGGAACTTCCCGGTGCGGACGTCCTCGGAATAGGCCGTCGCCGCCCGTGAGATCTCTTCGGCCAGGTTGGCGTACCGCTTGACGAACTTCGGCGCCTTGCCGGTGGTCAGGCCGAGCATATCGTGCAGCACGAGCACCTGCCCGTCTGTGCCAGGACCCGCGCCGATTCCGATCGTCGCAATGCGGAGCTGGTTTGTGATCGAAGCGGCCAGCTTGCTCGGCACGCCCTCGAGGACGATGCTGAAAGCGCCTGCCTCCTCGAGCGCGAGGGCGTCGGCGCTGATCTGCGCAGCCTGCTTGTCGGTCTTGCCCTGGACCTTGAATCCACCCATCTGGTGGACGAACTGCGGCGTCAGCCCCAGGTGACCCATGACCGGGATCCCGACCTCGGTCAGTCGCCTGGTGATCTCGACCACGCGACCTCCGCCTTCGAGCTTGACCGCGTGCATGCCGGCCTCCTGGACGAACCGGCCGGCGTTGGTGATCGCCTGCTCGACCGACGCCTGGTACGACATGAAGGGCATATCGCCCACGAGCAGCGCCTGCCGCGCGCCGCGCGCCACGGCCTTGGCGTGATGGAGCATGTCCTCCATCGTCACGGGGAGCGTGGTCGGATGCCCCAACATCACCATGCCCAGGCTGTCGCCGACAAGAAGGATGGGGATGCCTGCCTCGTCGAGGATCCGCGCGCTCAGGAAGTCGTATGCGGTGAGCATGGCAAAACGCCTGCCCTCGTCCTTGAGTCGCTGGACGTCCAGCACCGTGGTCATCTGCGAGTGCTCCTTCGGGTCGCTGCCACATCTCGGGTCAGCGCCCTTCTGGTCCGCCTGGCCGCCGCTCTATCGAGTCCCGCCTCGCTTGCGATGCCGAGCGCAACCAGGCCGAGCATACGATAAAGATCGCGGTTGTTCACCGCCGCGAGGTGACGCTTCACGGTATCTGCATCGCCGCGCCGGATCGGCCCCGTCAACGCCCCGACCACCCCTCGCTTGCGGATGCTGGCCACCGCCCCGTCGACCAGCGGCATCAGCGCCCGCGTCGCCTCGGCCTCGGTCCAGCCGATCCCTTCGAGCAGCCGGACCGCCTCGGCGATCACGACGTCGACGAAGTTCGACGCGTAAACCGCGGCGGCGTGATACAGCACTCGCTCCCGATCTTGGACATGTTTCGGCCTTGCCCCGAGCCTCCTTGCGAGGCCCGCCAGCCGGCGGCGGAGCGCAGGGGTGCTGGCGTCGACCGCGACGGTAATGCCGCCAAAGGCTGAGGGGTCGCGCGGCATCGGAAATGACTGCAGGGGATGGAACGAGCCTCGCGGGTTGTCGTGCAGCGCGACCAGCGCGTCGAGCCCGAGCGCGCCGCTCAGGTGCACGATCGCCAGGTCTGGCGGCGGCTGCATCCGTGCGATCCGGGTCGCCATCCCACTCACTGCACCGTCGGGCACGGCCAGGAACAGCACGCCTTCACGAGGAAGGCGGAAGCCGGTTCGCGCCGGCACGAGGCGTGCGTGAAGCGCCCGGGCCAGGCTGCGGCCGAGGTTGCCTCGGCCCGCGACGGTCAGCTTTTCTGGCGTTCTAGCCTGCGGACGAGCTGGCCGCCGCCGGAGCCTGGGGCTCCTCGCTGTTGAGGATCCTGTCGAGCTCCTTGCCGTCGATCGTTTCCACGATCTTGAGCCTCTCGACCACGGCATCCATCTTCGAGCGCTGCTTGGTCAGCACGCTCTTGGCCGTCTGATAACCGTGGTCGACGATGCTGCGGATCTCCTCGTCGATCAGCGCTGCGATCTCCTCGGAGTAGTTCCGCTGCTCACCGAGGTCACGGCCGAGGAAGACGAGCTCCTCTTTGTGGCCCATCGTCACGGTGCCGAGCTTGTCCGACATGCCCCACTGCGTGACCATCCGCCGCGCGAGCTGCGTGGCGCGCTGGATGTCGTTCTCAGCGCCCGAGGTGATGTCGCCGAAGACGATCTCCTCCGCGACGCGGCCGCCCATGATGCCCGCGATCTGGTCGCGCAGCTCATCGCGCGAGACCAGGTACTTGTCCTCCTCCGGAAGCGCAAGGGTCCAGCCGAGCGCCATGCCGCGGGAGATGATCGACACCTTGTGCACGGGGTCGGTGCGCGGCAGCGCCTTCATCACAAGGGCGTGGCCGACCTCGTGGTAGGCGATGATCTCTTTTTCGCGCTCGGAGATGCGGCGGCTCTTCCGCTCCGGCCCGGCGATGACGCGCGCGATCGCCTCCTCTAGCTCGACCATGCCGATCACCTTCTGGTTGGCACGAGCGGCGAGGATGGCTGCTTCATTGATGAGGTTGGCCGGGTCGGCGCCGCTGAAGCCGGGCGTCTGCCGCGCCAGCACGTCGAGGTCGACGGTCGAGTCGAGCGGCTTGTTCCGCGCGTGGACGTCGAGGATCTGGCGGCGGCCCTTGATGTCGGGCCGGTCGAGGGTGACGTGGCGGTCGAATCGTCCCGGGCGCAAAAGCGCCGGGTCGAGCACGTCCGGCCGGTTGGTGGCTGCGATCACGATCACGTGGGTGTTGGTGTCGAATCCGTCCATCTCGACCAGGAGCTGGTTCAGCGTCTGCTCGCGCTCGTCGTGGCCACCGCCCAGCCCGGCGCCTCGCTGGCGGCCGACGGCGTCGATCTCGTCCACGAAGACGATGCAGGGCGAGTTCTTCTTGGCCTGGTCGAAGAGGTCGCGGACGCGGCTTGCCCCGACACCGACGAACATCTCGACGAACTCCGAGCCTGAGATCGAGAAGAACGGCACTCCCGCCTCGCCGGCCACGGCCTTGCTCAGCAACGTCTTGCCGGTTCCGGGCGGCCCAACTAGGAGCACGCCCTTGGGGATTCGCGCGCCGAGCGCGACGAACTTTTCGGGATATTTCAGGAACTCGACGATCTCGGTCAGCTCCTGTTTGGCCTCATCGACCCCTGCTACGTCCGCGAATGTGATGGCTGGCTTGTCGCCCGCGATCATGCGCGCGCGCGAGCGGCCGAAGGAGATCGCCTGGTTGTTGCCGCTCTGGGTCTGCCGCAACACCCACCACATGAAGGCCGCGATGAGGATCACGAGGATGATGTTCGGAAGCAGCACGCTGAGCAGGTAGCTGCCGGTCTGGCTCTTCTCGAACTGCACGGTGACCCCGGCCGCCTTCAGGTCGTCCATGTACTTGCACTCGCCCGTGCAGTCGGGCAGCACCACGTTGTGCTTGTGGCCCTGCACGTCAGTGGCGACGCCATCCATGCCGCTGATGTCGACGGATCGGACTTGGCCCGCTGCCGCCTGGTTCAACATGGTCGTGTAGTTCCAGTCACCCTGACTCTGGCTGCTCTGGATCGAGCTCCAGGTGAACCAGAAGATCAGGCCGAGAACAACGACCAAGGCGAAGTAGAACAGGCTGGAGCGGGGGAAGCGGCTCAACTCAGATCTCCTCGAGGGCTCTTTGGATTTTCTAGCCTAACAACTTTCTGGGCGGAGGGAACCGGCATAGGCGCGAGGGAGACGTGGAGGCTTGGCTCGCCCAGCCGGCTGGCGAGCTCGGCGTCGACGGCCAGCCCGGGAATCCAGGCGAGCTTCTCGCCCGCAAACACCAGGGGCCAGCCGTCACGGTCTTCGCGCGGCACACGGGCGTCGACGAAGACGTCCTGCAGCTTGCGCGAACCGCTGCCACCGAGCGGCCGCAGGCGCAGCCCAGGGCTTCGGAACCCGACGCGTAGCGCGAGCCCCGGACGGAGGTGCGCCGCGCGACGGTCGTCGCAACCCACGCACGGCATTACATCCAGACGTAACGGACCGCCGGATTCGTGCCGCGACGGGACCACCTGCATGAGCTCCCCCACGATACGGAAACGCAGGCCGCCCGGAAGATCGACTCCTCTCCCACCTCGACCCGGCTGGGCCAGGCGCAGCATGGCGGCGATCTGAGCGCGGGACAGGCCTGGGTCGGAGCCTCCGGCGCGGGCGTAGATCAGCTTCAGCACCTCAGCCGCGACCGGCTCGGGCACGGCGCGGACGGCGCCGATGGTCGTAGCTCCGGACGCGAGGATCCGCTCGGCCTGCTCGACGGCGATCTCGTGCTGGCGCGTGACCGCTCGTGCGGCCGCGTGGAAGCGCCGCAGGATGCCCGGCCGGTCGCGCTCGAGGTCGGGCAGGACGGAAAGTCGGGCGCGCACGCGCGCGAAGCGCGTATCGCGATTGGCGGGATCCTCGTGAGCGACGACGCCCCGCACCGCGAGAAACTCGGCGATGTCATTCCTCCAGACTCCGAGGAACGGACGAATGTACTGTGCGCGCGTCTGGGGCATGCCGCGGAAGCCGCCGAGGCCGGCCCCTCGCTGCAGATGGAGGAACACGCCCTCCACGACATCGTCTGCGGTGTGGCCGAGCGCGACGACGCCTGCTCCGGCCGCCTTGCGCGCGCGCTCGAGAAATGCATAGCGGAGGGTTCGGGCAGCCGCCTGCAGGGAGCCCTTCGGCAGCGCCTCGGTACGCCGTTCGGCGATGAGCCTGACGTCCAGCCGAGCACACAGCTCAGCGACCTGGCGGGCGACATCGGCCGAGCCGTCACGCAACGCGTGGTCGTAATGCGCGGCGATGACGTCATGGCCGCCCTCGTGCAGGGTGATGAGCAGGGCGGTCGAATCGGGGCCGCCGGAAACGGCGACGAGGACTCGCTGCGGCGGCATGGGCGCCATCTGTCTCATGGCGCCAGCCGGCTGCGAAGCCAGTCGAGCTCGTGCTGATCGTCCGGGTCGAGGGTGACGCCCAAAGCTTCAAGTGACCTCGACCCGAGGTCATAGCGGCGATGGGCTTCGGACCGATCGTCCTTGGCGACCGCGACCGCGGCCCAGTTGAGGTCGCTCCACGCCCTGCCATAGGCGTCCGACACCTCAGCATCGCTCTCGCGGAATCGATCCGTCGCGCTGTCGACGTTGCCGAGGTGAAGCTCCACCCATCCCAGATTGTGCTGCTCCATCGCCACCCACGCGCGATTGCCCAACCGTGTATTCAAGTCCAGGCTCTTCAGATAAAGGTCGCGGGCCTCCGCGTGGTGGCCTTGCAACCGCAAGCCGGCGGCATGGAGATGCAGGGGCGCGGCCTCGGCCTCGGGATCGCCCGCCATCCTCGCCCGTTCACGCGCCTCCGAAGCCAACCTGATCACGTGGTCATAAGCTCCGTCTCTAAGCGCCAGACGCGCCAGACCGGTTAAGGCATCGCACTCGCCGCGCACGTCACCCCCAGCACGTGCGATGTCCAACGCCTCCTGATTGCGCTTCCGTGAGCGTTGTTCATCTCCCGCGCGAAAGGCCAGCACACCATCCGCATACAGCGCTCGCGCCCGCCAAATTGGCACGGCCAACGCACCAGGCGACGCCAATGCGACCTCCGCGACCGCGCTTCCCTCGGCGAGCTCTCCATTCGCCAACCAGATTCTCCACGCGCGTCCTACCACCTCGAGCGCAGACGCAGCGTCACCCGCATTCGCGAAGGAACGGACTGCATCAGCCACGCCCGCCCGGTCGGCACCGAGCGCCGAAACGTCGCCCTTACGCGCGCAAGCGAGGATCTCGATCGGTGTCATAGGTTTACCCAGCCATGGTGGTGCCGGGTGGACTCGAACCACCGACAACGCGATTATGAGTCGCGCGCTCTACCACCTGAGCTACGGCACCGTCGTCGACCGCGAGCTTAGCGAGCGGCCTGAGTCCGCGCCTTCAGCTTGCGCTTCTTCCGCCGGTGCTTCGCGATGGCTACACGCTTTCTCTTGTTCATTTCCCTGCTTGCGTCCAGATGCGCACGAGTCGCCGAGGGGCTTGGGATCAGGATGGTTGCGGAGCTTGGATTCGAACCAAGGACCTTCGGGTTATGAGCCCGACGAGCTGCCGCTGCTCCACTCCGCGATTCCAGTATAACGGCGGGGTTTAGCGGGACCTTGGCGTCGGCGAGGGGGTAGGCGTCGTCACCAGAAATGTCCGCTCGTTCGGTTTGGCGAAGCCACTCATCCGCGCTTCCTCCTCGTCGGCCGAGCCGTTGGAAAGTGCTGCGACGTCTTTTCGGTAGCCGGCGTTCTGGGCCGCGATCTGGGCGTTCTGGTGGCGCAGGTCGGTGACCTGCTGGCCCAGCCGCTGGCTGATGTAAGCCTCCTGCGCGAAGGCGACCGCCGCCCACATCAATGCGACGCCCACAGCGATAAGAATCAGGGTGCCGCGGAGCGTTAGCGCGCTCACGCGAAGCGTGCCCGAGGCGGTGGTGGGCTTGTTGCTGTATCTCATGCTGCGTCGTTGTGCGGGAACGATCGGGCGGGAGCCGACTATATCAAATGGTTATCGAGTTTTCTCCCAGCGGTCGAGCATCTCGGCCGTGCTGAGGTCGCTGAAGCTCTTGCCTTCCCGCCGCACCGATGCCTCCGCCGCAGCGAAGCGCTTGCGAAACCTCTGACCGGCGACGCGCAACGCGTCCTCGGGATTGAGCTTCATGGTGCGCGCGAGCGAGACGACCGCGAAGAGCAGGTCACCCAACTCCTCGAAGGCCCGGTCGCGATCAGCGACCTCGGCCAGCTCACGCGCCTCCTCGCCCACCAACTCCGCCGCGGCAGAGGGCGACGCAAAGTCAAATCCGACTCGCGCGGCCCGCTTCTGCAGACCGAGCGTCCATGCCAGCGCCGGCAGGGTTGACGGGACGCGGTCGACGACCGACTCTTCGTTTCCGGCCTCGCGCGCCTCGCTGATCTTCTGGTGCTCCCAATTGCGAAGCACCTCGTCGGCATTCGCGACTGACTTGTCGCCGAAGACATGCGGATGGCGTTTGACCATCTTCGCCGCTACCGCCTCCGATACCTTCGCCGCGTCAAAACGTCCTTCTTCGGCCGCGATCTCGGCATGCATCGCAACCTGCAGCAAGAGGTCGCCCAGCTCTTCCATCATCTTCGCGTCGTCCCTGGCGTCGATCGCCTCCAACAGCTCGTAGGTCTCTTCCAGCAGGTACTGACGCAGCGACTGGTGCGTCTGCTCGCGGTCCCAGGGGCATCCGCCCGGCGCGCGCAGCGTGTGTACGACCTCGAAGATCGCCGCGATCCCATCTTCGTAAGGCTTCTCGGTCACGGGCGAGACATTACCGCGGCGCCGCGCCCCGACTCGTAGAGATCTGCCATATCGTCGAGCAGCGTAAGCAGGTCGCCCTGCCACCCCTCCCCCTTCCTTCTCATCTTGATCCGGTTTGGACCAACCGAGATCCGGCCCGCCATCCGCCGTGACAGCTCGTCGACATCGAGGAACCTGTGAGGGTCGACCCTGATCACGATGTCATGGCCCTCCGCAATGACGGCTCGCAGTCCCATGCGCTGGCCCCTCAGCTTGACTCGCAACGAGTACGCGAGGTTGTCGAGCTGCGGCGGCGCAGTGCCATACCGATCCCGCAGCGAGCGCAGCATCGAGTCGAGGTCGGCTTCGTCCTCGGCTCCCGCCAGCTGGCGGTAGGCGCCCAGGCGAAGCTTCTCATCGCGGATGTACGAGCGCGGGATGAAGTGGTCGAGGGGAAGATCGAGGTTCATCTCGGCCGTCGAAAGGACGTCCGGCACCACCGTTTCCTCAGACCCTGTCCGCAGCTTCGATACCGCGCTCTGCAGCATCTGGAGGTACATCTCGAAACCGACCGCGGCGATCGCCCCGTGCTGCTCCGTGCCCAGCAGGTTGCCGGCGCCGCGGATCTCCAGGTCGCGGAGGGCGATCTTGAATCCCTGGCCGAGCTCGTGCAGCCCGGAGATGACGTCGAGCCGCTTGTCGGCCTGCTCGGTCAGCGACCGCCCAGGGTCATAGAGGAAATACGCGTAAGCGCGGCGTCCGGAGCGCCCGACGCGCCCACGGAGCTGATAAAGCTGGGCAAGTCCGAAGCGGTCGGAGCGCTGGACGATGATCGTGTTGACGTTTGGGATGTCGAGGCCCGATTCGATGATCGTCGTGCAGACGAGGATGTCGTGCTTGCCGGCCTCGAAGTCCACCATCACCGAGGCCAGCTGGTCCTCCGACATCTGGCCGTGGCCGATCGCGACGCGTGCCGCGGGCATCAGCCGGCGCACTCGCTCGGCCGCCTTCTGGATCGTCCGCACGCGGTTGTGGACGAAGTAGACCTGGCCGCCGCGATGGAGCTCGCGGCTGATCGCTTCCTGGATCAATGCGTCGTCGTCCGCGGTGACGTACGTCTTGATGGGCTGCCGCTCCTCAGGCGGGGTCTGGATGACGCTCATGTCGCGAATCCCTCCGACGGCCATGTGCAGCGTGCGCGGGATGGGCGTCGCCGACAGCGACAGCACGTCGAGCTGCGTGCGCAGCTTCTTCAGGCGCTCCTTCTGCATGACGCCGAAGCGATGCTCCTCATCGACGACGAGCAAGCCGAGTCGCTTGAAACGGACGTCGCGCTGGAGCAGGCGATGCGTGCCGACCACGATGTCGACATGCCCGCTCTTGAGTCCCTCGACAGTGCGCGCCTGCGTCTCATCGTCGACGAATCGCGACAACATCTCGACCACGACGGGGAAGTTCTTCAGCCGCTCGCGGAACACGTGGAAGTGCTGCTGCGCCAGCACCGTGGTCGGGGCGAGCAGCGCGACCTGCTTCCCGCTCATCGCCGCCTTGAACGCCGCACGGAGCGCCAGCTCCGTCTTGCCGAACCCCACGTCCCCGCAGAGCAGCCTGTCCATCGGCCGGTCCGATTCCATGTCGCTCTTGATCTCCGCCAGCGCCGCGACCTGGTCTGGCGTCTCCTCGTAAGGAAAGGTGGCCTCGAGCTCGTCCTGCCACGCCGTATCAGGAGCGAACGCGATGCCGGGCCGTGCCTCGCGCATCGAGTAGATCTTCAGAAGCTCCTCCGCCACGTCCTGCACGACCTTGCGCGCACGCCCACGCGCGCGCGTCCAGTCCGACGTCCCGAGCCTGTGCAGCGAGGGAGCCGCCTCGCCGCCCAGATACTTCTGGACCCGGTCGAGGTTTTCCACGGGCACGAACAGCCGGTCGCCCTCCGCGTACTCGAGCTCGAGGTACTCACGATGCGCGCCATCCGACTCGATCAGTCGCATCCCTTTGAATCGCGCGATCCCGTGATCGACGTGAACGACGAGCTCGTCGGGCGCGAAGTCCAGCGTGAACTCGCGGGTCATGTCCTCGGTCCGCGTTCGGGCCGCACCGCGGCCACGTGAAGGGCGGCGCACGCGGCCGAAGAGCTCGGCGTCGGTGGCGAGGTGAAACCCGACCGCCGGAAGCGAGCAGCCCGCCGCCAGGTCGGCCGACGAGTGATGCAAGCCAGGCTTCAGCTCCAGGTCGAGGTCCAGGTCGGGCTCGGCGAGCGGCGACTCGACACCTGCCTCGTCCAGGAGCGCGCGCAGGCGCTCGTCCTGCTCAGTCGCAAAAACGATCGTCGCCCCATCGCCTCGCGCCGCGAAACCGGCCAGCGCCCGCGGCTGGCCGACGAGCGGCTCTCCCTCGAACCACCCGAGATCGATCGCGTCGCCAGCTCCCTCCGCGCTCGTAAGGAACAGGTGGGGCCTGGCGCCGAAGTCGTCGGCGCGGTCGACCGTCGGAAGCTTGAACTGACGCGGCAGCTCACCTCCGCCGGCCTCCGCCGCGGCCAGCATGGCCGTCTCGTCCAGCAGCGTTCGGGCGTCGGCTCGCTGGCGCGCCGGCTCAAAGTCGATGACGACCGCGTCTTCCGGCACATGGTCGAGAAGTGATGGCCGCGAGGGATCGAGATAGGCCGCGTAGAACTCCACGCCCGCAAATGCCGCGCCGGCGCCGAGGCGCGCCAGCTCGTCCTCCCACTCCGAGCGCACGTCTCCGCGCAAGCTCTCCAGGGAAACCGAGCCGCGCAACCGTTCCACTGCGCTAGCACCGCGCTCCGGCCCGATGAGCAGCTCGCGACCGGTCCTGATTGTCACCTCGCCCATCGCCATGACAGATCGCTGGTTGTCGGGATCGAACAACCGCAAGGTTTCGACCGCGTCGCCGACCCACTCGGCCCGCACGGGCGCGTCGGCCGCGGATGGAAAAACGTCGAGGATTCCGCCGCGCAGCGAGAACTGGCCTCGTTCCTCGACGAGCGGCTCGCGCGTATAACCGAGCTCGACCAGACGGCCGGCGACCGCGATCGGGTCCGGTCCCTCACCTGGCCGTAGGGTGATGCTGGTGTCGCCGAGGTCGCGCCGCGAGATGGTCTGTCGGGTCAGGGCACGGCGGGAGGAGACGACTACAGCCGGGATTCTGTCCGCGGACGCGAGCGCCGCCAGCGCCTCGAGCCGCCGGTTCACCGACTCGTCGAAGGCGGGTGGCCGGTCGAGGAACGAAACGCGCACCTCCGCGCGTGGAGCTCGGTGTGGCCACGGGCGACCCAGCCTTCGAGCCGCGGCTCGGCACCGAGGACCGATTGCCACAACGGTGTCACTGCAATTCCTCGCAACCGAGCGCCCCGGCGCGGTTGTAGCGGTCCATCGCCCGTTCGACTCCGGCGTCGAGCGCCAGCTCCAGCGCGTCGGCGGCTCCGTTGATCACCTGCGGCAGGCTTTGCGCCTCCGCCTTCGTGAATCGCCCGAGGACGTAGCGGCGCCCGGCCTGCGATCCCCCGCGCGACGGCTTGCCGATGCCGACGCGAAAGCGGACGAAGGCGTCGGTTCCAAGCGACGCGATCAGCGAACGGACGCCGTTGTGCCCGGCGCCGGAACCACCACGCCTGATGCGCATGCGGCACATTGGAAGGTCGAGCTCGTCGTAGACGACCCAGGTCTGCTCCGGCGTAAGGCCGGTGTCCTTGAGCGCCTTGGCCACCGCCTCGCCCGAGAGGTTCATGTACGTCTGGGGCATGACCAGCCATACGCCCTTCGGCTCCGAGCGCCCGACCAACGACTGCCAGCGCTTGCGGTCCACGGAAACGCCGAGCCGGCGCGCGAGCTCGCGCACGCAAGCGAAGCCGAGGTTATGGCGCGTGTCCGCGTAGTCCGACTCTGGATTGCCCAGGCCCACGATCAAGACGTCCTTTTTTTGTTGCATGCAGACACGGCGAGGCCCGCGGCGAGTGCCGCAGACCGTGCATCGAGTCTAAAGCCGACCCGGTGCCAGTTTGATTCCAGACCGCTGCAGGGCCTCGACCGTCAGCCGGGTCATCTCCTTGCGTTCGCTCGCCGTCACGTGGTCCCACCCCAGCAGATGAAGAAACCCATGGACCGAAAGGAGCGCCACCTCCGTGCGTGGCTCATGGCCGTACTGCGCCGCCTGGCGCTGGATGGCCGGCCACGACAGGGCGATATCGCCGATATGGCCCCCGACGCCGGCAAATGAAAGGACGTCCGTGGCGCTGGCGATGTCGGCGAAGGCGCGATTCAACCTCTCCATCTCCTCGTCCCCCGTGATCCGGACCGCGACCGAGGCTTCGCCCTCTGGAAGCCGAGCCGCCACCTCTGGAATGGTGGCGGCGCGCATCAAGACCGAGCGCACCAAGCGCGGCGGAACGCCGGCCCTCACCGCCTTCACGACTTCCACATTTAGTAGAGTCACGACCGTTGAAGATTCTCGTCACCGGCGGCGCCGGTTTCATCGGCTCGCACGTGGTGGACGCTTATGTCGCCGCTGGCACGTCGTGGACGCTTATGTCGCGGCTGGCCACGAGGTCGGCGTCATCGACAACTTGAGCACGGGCCGGCAAGAAAACGTCAATCCCTCCGCGCACCTGCATCGTGTCGACATCACAAATCGTGAGCAGGTGCAAGCGGCGATCGCTTCTTTCAAGCCCGATGTCCTCAATCATCACGCTGCACAATCCGAGGTTCCAAGGTCGGTGGCCGACCCCGGGTACGACGCGCTGGTGAACGTCGTCGGCGGTCTCAACCTTCTACGCGCATGCGTCGACAGCTCTGTTGGCAAGGTGATCTTCAGCTCGACTGGCGGCGCGCTCTACGGCGAGCCGGATGTGGTGCCGGCGGACGAGGACCATCCCCTGCGGCCACTTTCGCCATACGGCACCAGCAAGCTCGCCTTCGAGCAGTATCTCGGGACGTTCGAAAGAACCTTCCATCTGCGTTACACGGTGCTTCGTTACGCGAACATCTATGGTCCGCGCCAGGACTTCTTCGCCGAGGAAGGCCGGGTGGTGGCAATCTTCGCCGCCCGGATGCTCGAGGGCAAGCCGGTCACCATCGACGGCGACGGTAATCAGTCGCGCGACATGCTCCACGTCGGAGATGTGGCGATGGCAAACATCGCGGCCCTCGAGCGAGGCGACGGCGGCACCTTCCACATCAGCTCGGGCATCCCGGTCACGGTCAACGACCTGTTCCGCAAGCTCGCCCTGCTGATCGACTACCGGCTCGAGCCCATGTTCGGCCCCGCCCGCAAGGGCGACGTGTACCGCATCGCCCTCGACAACCGGCGCGCGGCGGAACAGCTCGGCTGGCAGCCGCGGATCCAGCTCGAAGAAGGACTGCGGCTCACCGTCGACTACTTCCGGGATCAGATCTCTCGCCTTCACGCCTGATTGATCGGGACACTCGCCTTCCTTCACGGCTACGGCGCCCGCGTGCTCGTTGCCTTTGCGGTCTTGCTCGGCCTGTGGGGCGCTTACTACTACTTCCGCAACAGGCCGGTCAGCGGTGGCTATCGCTCGACCTACGTGATCATGGCCATCATCACGCCGGTGCAGGGACTGCTCGGTCTGTCGGCCCTGATCGCGGGCGGCGATCCCCGCGCGGGGATCTTGCATATGGTCTATGGAGCGTTCGCGACGTTGTTTCTTCCGGGCGCCTATGTCTACGGCCGCCAAGGCGACTCTAGGCGCGAGGCCCTTGTCCTCGCCGGCGCATCGTGGATTGTGACCATCGCCTTCCTCAGGGGGATATCCACCGGCTAACGTATGCGCCGCAGTGGACCCCAGCGAGCGTCTGACGAAAACCAAGTCCACGCCGCCCATGCCGGCCGAGCCGGGCCGCAGGGTTCTCATCACGGGCGGGGCCGGGTTCCTCGGCGTCAACGCGGCCATCCACCTGATCAAGGAGGGCTGGCAAGTCACCCTGCTCGACAACCTCAGCCGGCCGGGCACCGAGCGCAACCTCAAGTGGCTCCTCACCAAGTACCCGAACCGGATCACCTTCATTAAAGAGGACGTGAGGAACGGGAGCGCTCTCGCCGAGCACGTCAGGAACCAGGACGCCGTGCTCCATCTGGCGGGGCAGGTAGCCGTCACCACCTCCCTGGTCGACCCGGGCACCGATTTCGATGTCAATGCGCGCGGCACGCTCAACATGCTGGAGGCGGTCCGCACGCACAACCACGACGCGCCGTTCGTCTTTGCATCGACGAACAAGGTGTATGGAAAGCTCGACCACAACAACGGTGCCTGTAAAGAGACCCAGCCGATCGACTTCCACAGCCCTTACGGCTGCAGCAAAGGCGCGGCCGACCAGTACGTACGCGACTACGCGCGCTGCTTCGGCATGAACACGGTCGTGCTCCGCCAGAGTTGCATCTACGGCGCCCACCAGTACGGCACCGAGGACCAGGGATGGGTGGCGCACTTCGTGCACTCGATCCTCAAAGACCGCGCATTGACGATCTACGGCGACGGGACCCAGGTGCGCGACCTGCTCGACGCGCGCGACCTCAGCGCTCTTTACGCCACGGTAATCGACAAGATCGGCATCGCGCGCGGGGAGATCTACAACGTCGGCGGTGGTCCGGAGAACCAGCGCAACCTCCTGGAGGTCATCGACCAGATCGGCGAGCTGACCGGCAAGAAACCGCAGTTCAGCTTTGCGGACTGGCGCGAGGGCGACCAGAAGTACTACGTCAGCGACGTTGGCAAGGCGGGCAACGACCTCGGCTGGGCGCCACGCATCGACTTCGACCGCGGCCTGCGCGACCTGATCTCCTGGGCGGAGTCAGTCAGCTAGACGGTGGACGCGGCGGCATCGCTTGCCTCGCGGTCGCCCGAATTCGTCGCTCCGACCTCGAGACCGTCTTCGCCGTTGGGCTGCTTGGCTCGCTGATGGTTGCTTTCCACCTCCATCAGTGGGACTACACGAACCTGGTGCTTGGGGCATGGCTGGTGTTGAGAAACTCGCCGCCGCTGTGGCATCGCGTCTTCCTTGCCGCCGGCATTCTCACCATGCAGCTGCTATCCATCGGCGTTGCCATCCCGCAGCTTGCCTGGGACGTGGTGTGGCTGGGAATCCTCGCGGCCGGCGCGTCTGACCGCTCCAAAGTCGCGACCGCCGCTAGCGAACCGCGGACTTCGCCGCTGCGCACTCCCCAGGGCCGGGCGTCGGGATAGTCACCGCTTCGACGTCCCACCCGGCCTCCTGCAAGTACCCGAGCTTGCCGAACCAGGTCGGATTGAGGTCCCGGACGAGGGCAAGGTGTGGATCGGTGTCCGGGATCGCGATGATGCGTATATCCGAAGCGCTCAGCCAGCACTGGATGAGCGTGCTGGCGGTCGTTGGATGGTCCTCGATCCGGTAGCCCGGCGGCAGGTATGCAAACGGGTCGTACATCTCGCTGACCAGGTGCCGGCCCTCGACGCCCCCGAAACGCGCCAGGGCATAGGTCATGTCCGGGCGATCTGGCGGAAGGGCGATCGCGTGCCCTGCGTACGGTGACTGGTGGTACGAGCTCGCGAGCGCGCGACCATCTGCGAGGGTCGCTTGCCAGGTCATCTCTGTCGGACCGAAGGCGTTTGCGATCGGTATCCAGAGAAGCTGCGTCGCCAGAATCCCCGATCCGATGGCGGCCCACGCGAACGGAACGGTTCGCGGGCCAAACCTGCGCGGCGTCCACCACAGAAGGGCGACCGCGAGCAGCGTTCCCGCGAAAACGTATGGAAACTCAAAGTGGCGGCCGATCGGCGTCCACCACGACCAGTCGGCAAGGTACGAGGTGAAGCCGATCAGGCCGGCCACGAAGACCCAGTAACCGAACCCAAAGGTCAGGAGCATGTACGACGGAGGCCGCTTTACCAGCGCCCAGCCGAGTCCGACGACCGCGATCAACAAGATGGCGCCGAGGGCAGGGCGTACGCCGGATTGATACGCCGTGACAGCCACCTCCCACTTGCCAAGCGCATTTGCGAGAAAGTTCCACCAGAGCGGATAGATCGGGTTGCCAGTCTCGTTCAGGAGCAGCGCCATGTAGAGCCCGAGCACCACCGCGAAGCCGATGATCAGCGGGCCTCGGTGGCGAGATGGACTCCGCCGCAGAAGGGCGGCGATGACGAGGCCGATGCCGAAGATCCAGGCTTCGGCTCGCGCCATGCTTGCCAGGCCGAGAGCCACCCCGCCCGCCAGGCCTTGGCGCACCGTCCATGCCCAGACGCCCGCCAGGCAAAGGGCTATGCCGAGTGGCTCGAGCATGCCGGATGCGTCGTTCATCACGCTTGTCGGCAGCAGGCTCGCCACAAGCGAAGCGGCAAGCGCCGGTGCCGTGCCCCAGTGGTAACGGCAGATGTGAAAGAGAAACACGGCGGCGGCGGCGCCGAACGCGATGCTTACCAGCCGATCGAGCACGATGTCGATCGAGCCGGTGACATCGAACACGATGACCATCAGGGCGGGATGGAGGACGCCCCAGAAGTAGTCAAGCCCTTTGAGGTCCCATAGGCGGGGCCCGCCGGACGCCGACAGTCCGATCTCCTTGGTGAGGTAGGCGATCTGCCAGTGATGCCAGACGTCTGTGTACACGCCGTCGCCAGGATTTTGTGGATCGCTGAAGACGAACAGGTAAAGGATCCTCGGCATGGCGGCCACCGCCGCTATCGACGCAGTCCACGCCCAGGGGTGAGGGTGGGGTCGAGGCTCCGCCTCCTCAGCCTCGAGGTGGTTCGGTGCGAAATCCAGTTCGTCTTCGTCGGCGAGGATCTTGGGCAGCCGCAGCTTCAAGCGGTCGCGGCCTCGGCGGCGAGTTGCTCGTGCTCCCTGGCCACGTCGAGCACGACGCGCTCCATGGTGTCGATGTGCCGCTCCCAGTCGAATCGTCGCGCCCAGGCGAAAGCGCGCTCGCCGGTGGCCTGGTTCGAAGCGCGGTCGTCGAGCAGTGCGGTGATGCCGGCGGCGTAATCGTCCACGTCGAGGGGCTCGGCGAGATATCCGGTGCCTTGGCCGACCGTGACGGTCGGCCCGGCTTGATTCCACGCCACCACCGGGACGCCCTTGGCCATCGACTCGATCACGCCCATGCCGAAGTCCTCCTCCGGGGCGGGATAGACGTACACGGCCGCACCCTCGTACAGCGACTGCAGCTCTTCCTCCGTGATGGCCCCGAGGAACAGCACCGTGTCTCCCAGGCCGAGCTGTGTCACCAAAGCCTTCAAGGACGCCGTGTGCGACGTCGATGGCCCAGGGACTACCAACTGCGCGCGCGGATGGCGCTTGCGCACCTCGGCGAAGGCCTGGATCGCGAGGTCAAAGCGCTTCTGCGGATAGTGCCGGTTCGTCAGCAGCACATAAGGCCGGCGGATCGGGTAGCCGTTGATCGTCAGGCCTCCCGAGAAGCGCGCATCGATTGGCAGCGGAAACCCCGCCGCCGCGACGTGACAACCCGCGGGGCAATCGATGGCCTCCCGCTTGTAGGTGCGGCGGATGATGTCGCCGATGTAGTCGCCGTTGACCAGGAGCTGGTCAGCCTCCTGGATCGAGCGGCGATCAGCCCACGCCACAAAGCGCGTCGCGCGCAGCACGATCGCGGCGAGCAGGCGGTAGTCCGCGTTGGAGACCCAACCGGTCTGGCGGTCGATGTTCCGCGGGTAGACAAGCCGGTTCGGCTGGTTCAGATAAACCACATAGGGGACATCCATCAGACGGGCCGCCCACCAGGCGATCCACGCGCTCGGCTGGTTGCAGCCAACGATGGCGTCGACACCGCGGAACCGCCACGCGTACACGGGCATGAGCAGCGATGTCGCCGCCATCTGCACCGCCTCGCGGAAGGGAAACCATCGCGGGAGCTGGGGCAGAAACGTCTTCACCCGAACCTCGCCGAGCAAATCGGGATAGCAGCGCGAGGCATCGACCGTCGGCGCGTAGCACTCGACCTCGTAGCCGCGCCTGCGCAGGCCGAGGACCTCCTCGATCACGAGTCGCTCGCCACCACCGGAGTAGGTGAAACCGCAGTGAAAGACCGCGATCCGCCGGGTGCCTGTGTGGCGAACCTCCCGCCTGCCGCCGACCAGGAAGAAGCTCAGCACGCCCCATAGCAGGGCGTTGCCGGCTGTAATGGCGTGATAGAGGACGATCGCGCCGGCGGCGACACCCGCCGTAAGGCCCAGCCCGCCTCCCAGGACCAGCGAGCCCGCGACCTCGAGGTTGCCAAGGTAGCCTGGGCCCGCGGGAACCGCAAAGCTGAGCAGCAGCGCCGGGTACGCTGCCATCGCCTTGAGGGGCGGGACGGAGATGCCGACGGCGGTGAAAAGCAGCGTGAAGTTGAAGGCATCGATCACCAGGGCGAGCACCGTCAATCCGGCCAGGCGCGCGCTCAGCGCTGGCGTCCAGAGTCCGCGCGCGCCGGCGCGGAAGGCAAATGCCTGACCCGCAATCGCCGAGGCGAACCGCCCGGGAAGCACGCGGCGCGCCAGCCTGGAGCGAGCGATCCTCGGTCCGGCGAGAGCGGTCCCCAGTACTGCGGCGAGCAGCGCGACCGCAAGGGCGGCCGCGCCTGCAAGACCGCGCGGCGCGCTCACCGCTCCGCTCAGCGCCACGACCTCGAGCCCGGCGAGGAACAACGCCACGGCCGCGAGGTCACACGCCTTGTCGATGACGATCGTCGCGAGCGCCGATCCGGCCGGGACCCGATGCCGCCGCCACAGCCACCAGGCCCGCGCCGCGTCTCCGGAGCGGATCGGCAGCACGTAGTTCAGCAGTCCGCCCGCGGCGCTCATGGCGAAGGCGCGGACCATCCCGACCGGCGCCAGCGGGCGCAAAAGCAGCAGCCAGCGACGGGCGCGAATGAGGCTCGTGATCAGGAAAAGGGCGATCATCAACCCGACGGCCCACCAGCTTTGCACCCGTGCGTGGGCCGCGACTTCCGGCAGCGAGACGGTGCGAAGCCATAGCCACAGCAGGGCGAGGCCAAAGGCGGTCTGCAGGCCGAGACGAACCCACCGGTTCATGTGGGCACCTCGGCATCAGGCGCAGCGACAGTGAGGATCCAGCGCTGGGCGAACGCCCAGAACGCGAACAGGAAGCCGACGAACAGCACCGTGCCGCCGTAGTCGTGGAAGAAGATCGCGGGCCCGACGCCGACCGTTGCCGCGATCACCGCGACGAGGGCGACTCGCACGAGGTTGAGGAGCATCGTGCCCGCCACGCCGATGAGCACGACCTGCGCGCGCATCTCGAACCCGTGGCCGCCGCGCAGGCCAGAGATCAGGCTGACCCCGAACAGGACGAGGCTCTGCCACCCGATGCAGTTCCAGGAGATGAAGAGCGTGTGCATCGAACCCGACGCATCCCAGACAACGAGGTGGCTCCCCGAAGCGGCCGCGTGGAGTCCGACGAGCCCGAGCAGGCTCACCACCATCCGCGACTCGACGGGCACGATCGACTGCAGCGGATTGTTCGCGCCGAGTCCCATCGCCCACGTCGTGAGAAGGTCGTCGAACGTGGTCACAAGGGGAAGCACCATCAGCAGCGCGCACGTCAGGGCGATCAGCGTCAGGTTGACGTTGTCGCGCTCACGCGTCCTCATCGACGTCGCCTCACGAGGCGGCCCGCAAGCAGCGGCACCAGCGCGACCAGACCCACGAGTCCGAACAGGGCTTCCGGCACAACGATGCTCGGCGGGACGACGCTCGTGTCCCCGCCACCGGCGAGCCCGTCATAGACCATCGACGGCTTGCCCCCGGTGTTGTGCGTCAGCGTCACCTGGAGGCACAGCGACCCGCCGGGCGGAATCGCCATCGTCAGCTGGCTTGCGCTCGTGCTGACGGCGAACGGACTGGTCGTCTGCGCACCGCTGGACCCGAAGGTCGTCGTCCACGTCGAGCCCAAGTTCGGGACCGTGGCGATAAACGCGGCGCAGCTCGACGTCGCCGAGACGCCCGCCGCGATGCTGACGGTGTCATTGGTGGCCCCAGTGCCACCCGTCCAGCTCATCGTGAAAGTCCAGACACCAGCCGCCACTGTCTGCGCCGGAAGACTGCTGAAAGACCACGTCGTGACGACGCCGCCGGCGGCCGACTGGATCTGACACGCCGTGGTCCGCGTGCCGATCGTTTGGTCGACGGTGCTGGCGACGCACGCCGGCGCGGTCCCAGTGCCATGAAGGTAGAGCGGGTTGCCTGCGGCGCTGACGACCGGCGCACGCGTCGAGGCCATCACAAGGCCGCCGAAAAGGAGGACGAGCAGCGCGACGGCGAACCAGCCGATCCATCGCCGGTGTGGTGTCGCGCGTAGGGGCGAGGGTTTGGGGAGGGCGGTGGTCGGCGGGCTCCAGCGAGGTGCATCGCGCCGGCCGCGCAGCCAGCGGCGCAGCATGTAGAGCCTCCGCAGGTGGCGGACCTCGTCGGTGACGCGTCCTGTCTTCGGGGTGCGGAACCAAGGACCCTCGTCGCGGCTGATCAGGCCTTTGAAGGCGGCCCAGCCCTGGAACGGCACCAACGCGAAGGAGAGGACGAGCGCGCCGAACACGCCCTGCACGTCGCGCGCCGGCGCCTCTTCGAGGATGAGGCCCCCCAGGTTCATGAGCGGGAGCGCAAAGATGTTGGAGAACAGGAGCGACCACCCGAGAAGCGCGGTCCACCCCGGCACATGGGTCTGGAAGACGACCTCTGAGATGAGCCAGCTCAAGGACCCGATGACGAACAGCCCCGCCTGCAGGTAGTAGGACGCGTCGTAAAGGAACTCGAGCTTCTCGATCGGCGTGACCAGCGGCGAGGCCATGATCGGCAGGAACCACTTGCGGACGTTGTGGGTGTGTCCTTCCGCCCACCGCATCCGCTGCCGCGCCAGCCGGGAGAACGTGCTCACGCATTCGGCCGGGGTCTCGGCCCACGGGGTGTAGATCACCTTGTAGCCGCGCGTGTAGAGCTTGAGAGTCAGCTCCCAATCCTCGGTGATGCTGGTGCCCCATCCCACCTGGCGCAGGAGGTCGGCGCGGATCATGTAAGCCGTGCCCGCGATCATCTTCAAAGAACCGATCGCATCCTGGAACGGGCGCTCGATCATGTAGCTGCCCGCGTATTCCGCGCGCACGGCCTCGGTCAACCAGCTCTCCGATTTGTTCAACACGTGCCACTGGTAGCTCTGCACCGCTGCCACTTCGGGACGCCGCTTGATCTGGCCAGGCTCTGACGGAAACTCCTCCCCATTCACGAGGTGGTGGTCCGAAGGACCGGAGGGGCCGCGGCCGAAGGCGGCCTCGAAGCGCCTGCTGGATGCCCCGTCGCTGACGCGGTAGAAAAGCGGAAGGAGGCGCTCTATCGAGTCCGGGAACGGAACCGAATCGGCGTCGAACACAACGACGTACTCGGTGCGCGGGTCCATGACCTTCAGCGCCTCGCGCAGCGCGCCGCCCTTGTATCCGGCCCGGCTCGTGCGATGCAGGATCTTGAAACGCGGGCGGTTCACCCAGCGCTGCAGGATCTGGACCGATTCGTCGGTCGAGTCGTCGACGACCACGACTTCGTATTCCGGGTACTCCAGCTGCGAAAGCGCGGTGAGGAGTCGCTCGATGACGCGCTTCTCGTTGTAGGACGCCACGTGGACGGAGACGAACGGGTGATAACCAAGGTCGATATGAAAGGCATCGCCGTTGCCATTGATCCGGTTCAACCCGTTTCCGGTCGCCTTCGCCGCGCCGTTGCCGTTTCGCGGGGTGCCGACAAGCGTCGTCAGCAGCACCATCGCCGTGCTGAGGTAGTACTTGACGGCGTAAGTGAAGAAGATCGCACCGAGCATGAGGCCCGCAAAAGCAAATCCATAGGCGATCCAGTCCGCTCCGCTCTGGATCTTCGATTGGCGAACGAGGTCCAGAAAACCATGCGCGATGGCGACGATCGGGATCGCCCCGACGACGAAAGCCGCGACCAGGACGCCGTTGAGGAGGAAGCTCCATGCGAGCCCGCGGAACCCGCGATCGGGTTCGTGGGACGGGCCGGTAAGGTGAGCCGGATCTTCTCCCGCCACGCTCAGATCTCGTCCTCGAAATAGAGCGCCGCGCTGAGCTCGGCGCTGTCGAACCGGCGGTGGCCACCCGGTGTCGTAAGCGTGGGCCGGAGCAAACCTCGGCGGACCGCGCGATTCAACGTCGGCTGGCTAACCCCCAGCAGCCGGGCAGCCTCGCCCGTGGTGATCAGGCGGGCACCTTCGGGCTCGTCCTGGAGGCTCATCGCGTAGGCCTCGACGTCCGCCTGGCTGAACCGCCGGTGGCCGCCGGGGGTGATCATGGCCGCTCGAAGGACGCCTTTCGCCACGGCGCGTGCCACGGTCGCCTGGCTGACGCCAAGGCGAGCCGCCACATCCCTCGAACTGATCAATCTTTGCAAGGCGTTGTGCTGGGACTAACGAACCCATACCAAAAAGCCGTCACTATTCAGCTACGTTTCGCAAGATGGGTTGGGATTTCAAGAGTCGCGTAGGCGTTTCGTCGTTGAAAATGTACAGAGATCGACCGGTCCATTCGGAGATTTCGTGCCAAACTTTTCACTGCGCAGCGGTGTGCGCGGGCCTTCAGAAAGGAATCAAGGAACTCATTCTTAGTTAGAACCTCACCCCCCGCAGCCAAGCTCGGAGCCGGTGTCGAGAAATCGCCCGGCCCGAGCCTTTTTTAGGGGTATTCGGCCCTCCCCATCAAGCCCCTCCCTTGCCCTCCCCATGAATGGGGAGGGGTCTGAAGAACTTCGGTTACGCAGACCCTTGGCTCAGACGAGTCTGGCGCGCCCAGTCGTGCAACGCCTCCCGCCAGGACCGCAGAAGCTCGATTCGCTCTGAGGCAAGGCAGCCGTTCGCGGGCCGGCTGGCGCGCGTGCGAAGTTGATCGCTGGTCAACGGACGGATCGGCGCCACGACGCCTACTTCGTCCAGGACCGCCTGGGAGAATTCGTGCCACGTGCAGCAGCCGCTTCCCACCAGGTGCACGACGCCACCGACTTCCTCGCCCGCAAGTCCAACGACTCGTTCCGCCAGGTCGGCTGCGCTCGTCGGATTGACCCGCTGATCCGTGACCATCTCGAGCTCGCCGTGGGCGCGGACTCGGTCGAGAATCCGCTCCGGGAAACCCGTGCCGACGCGCCCGTAGACGGCGGCTGTGCGGACGATCAGCGCCTTCGGATCTGCAGCCAGCACGGAGCGCTCGCCCGCGAACTTGGAGAACCCGTACGCGCCAAGGGGCCGGGCCTGGTCGGACTCCAGGTACGGTCGAGCCTGCCGGCCGTCGAACACGAAATTTGTCGAGAAGTGCACGAGTCTGGCGCCATGACGGCTGCAGGCGGCGGCGACGTTGGCGGGACCGTCGCGATTGAGCTTCAGCGCAACCGCCGGCTCATCTTCGGCACGGTCGACCGCGTTGTACGCCGCGCAGTTGAAGACGACCTCCGGTCTGATCGCCGCCATCAACGCGTCGACCGCCGGAGCATCCGTGATCGACAACCGCTCGTGCGGCACCGCGCTTTCATTTCCCAGGATGCGCACAAGCTCAGTGCCGAGCTGTCCGCCGGCGCCGAAGACGAGCGCTTTCAGAGCGCGGCTTGATCAGCTTGCGGCGCAGCGCCGGATTGCTGCATCAGCAGAGCGGTGATCTCGCTTTCTTCGACCGGCCGGCCAACGAGAAATCCCTGCGCTGCGTCGCATCCGGCCTCAACGAGGATCGTTTCCGCCATCCGATCCTGCAGGCCTTCGGCGACGACACGCAAGCCAAGGTTGTGACCGAGGCTCACCGCGGAGCGCACGATGGCCGCGGAGTCTGTGTCGGAAGCAAGCGCAGAGACGAAGGAGCGGTCGATCTTGATCTCGTTGACGGGCAGCCGCATCAGGTAAAGCAGCGACGAATAGCCCGTGCCGAAGTCATCGAGCGCGAGACGGACGCCGATCTCATGCAGGCGATGCAAAGCCTTCGCGGCAGCAGCGGCCATCGCGACGCCTTCGGTGATCTCAAGCGTGAGACGGCTCGGGTCGACCTTGAAGTTGCCGAGCGCGCGGGCGACCATCTCCTCCAGCGAGTGATCCTCGATGTTGCGAGGTGAGACGTTCAGCGATACCGAGACGTCGATCCCGTCGGCCAGCCACTTGCAGAGCTGGGTCAGGGCGGCATCGATGACCCACGCCGTAAGCGGATGGATGATCCCGGTGTCCTCCGCCATCGGGATGAATCTGTCGGGGGGCATCAGTCCCTCGCGTGGGTGGTTCCAGCGCACCAGAGCTTCGACCGTCTGGATCGCACCCGTCGCGAGTGTGATCTGCGGCTGGTAGTGGAGCACGAGCTCGCCCTGGGGGATGGATCGTCGCAGCTCGCCTGCGAGGCCGGAACGGCGCAGCGTCTGCGCCTCCTGTTCAGGCTGGTACAGCGCGTACCCGCCGCCTGAGCGTTTGGCCACGTACATGGCAACGTCGGCGCGGCGAAGCAGCGTGCTGGGGTCGTCTCCGTGCACCGGGTACATGGCGATGCCGATCGACGCTCCCGTCTCGACCATCTGGTCGCCTATCGCGAATGGTCCTTCGAGCGACGCCAGGATCTTGCGACCGATCGCGACCACGTCCTCCGGATGCTTGGCGTCCGTCGTCAACACGGCGAACTCGTCTCCGCCTAGACGGGCGATCGTGTCGGTCGCTCGCAGCACGCCGCGGAGCCGGGCGGTGACCTCCTGGAGCAGGCTGTCCCCGCGGTCGTGGCCCAGCGCGTCGTTGATGTCCTTGAAACGATCGAGGTCCAGCAGAAGAACTCCGAACATCTTCTGATTGCGACGCGCGGCCAGCAGCGCCTGGCGCAGACGGTCCCCGAACAGGCTGCGGTTCGGCAGGCCCGTCAGTGCGTCGTGGAGAGCCTGGTATTCCAACGCGTCGGTGTGCGCCTTGCGTTCCGAGATATCGCGGAGCGTCGCGATGAACATGTGGCGCGACCCGATCTGCATCGAGCTGACGACGAACTCGAGAGGGAATAGGCTGCCGTTCTTTCGCTTGCCCATCGTCTCGTGCGCGCCGCTCACCGGGATGTCCAGTGTCAGGCGGCGCTGCAGGTAGTTGTCGAATGCGCTCCGATGGGTTGTCGCGATGAGGATATCGGCCTGCTGTCCCATCAGGTCCTGCTCGGTGTAGCCGAATAGCTTGACGACTGCCGGGTTGGCCGATTCGATGATCCCCGCGGGGTCGATCGTGGCCAGCCCGTCGGACACGTTGTCGAGCACCGACCGCATGCGCTTCTCGCTTTCA
>WNGJ01002085.1_pt1 | contig 55088 bp, 51 predicted proteins | sample 5400611 | NCBI WGS metagenome assembly WNGJ01 (sample SAMN13153375, study PRJNA577476) | soil metagenome | isolation source: 40 cm soil or saprolite under Garry oak tree replicate 1 | place: USA:California | collected 2016-06-15 | reverse complement strand
GACTTTGGCGTCCACGGCTGACCCGGCGGTTACCCCGAATGCGATCATTCCGGCAGCTACGGCAGCCACCATGTCCCACGTCGAGTCACCGACATACCAGCATCTACCGGGGTCGACCTCGAGTCGCTGGGCGGCGAGGAGCAGGAGATCCGGCTCCGGCTTGGCGTGCTCTACGTGGCTGCCATCGACGATGCTCGGCTCTCTCGACAGGCCCAGAGCCTCCACCGACGCTGCGACCTGCTCCTTCCGGCTGGAAGTAGCGATTGCCCATCGGATCCCGCGCTGTTCGAGCGCATCGACCAGCTCGCGGACCCCGGGCAGTGGGCTAGGGGACCGGTTCAGTCGTTCGAATATCTCGCCGCAGGTTCGGTCGATCTCCTCGGCCATATGGTCGTCGATTGGCTTCCCGGCCGCCGCCGCAACCTGTCGCGCAAGTCGCTTCCCGTCGACGCCGATGAGCGGCGCCAGCTGCTCTCGCGAGACGGGGAACCCGGCCTCTCCGAGGGCCTGCCGCCACGCATCGATCCGTGCCTGGACCGTGTCCACGAGGGTTCCGTCGAGGTCAAAGATCAGGGCCTCGGGGCGTGGGGGGCGACCTGCACGCTCGGGCATGCTGCCTACCATACCGGGAGTGCAGGCGCACCCGAGTGCAGTGTGGTGGAGATGGGGGAGAGTCGAACTCCCCGTCCAGAGCCCTTCGCCAGAGACCTGCTACGAGCGTGTCCGATGGTTTGTCGTCGACCGGGCGAGCGGCCATCGGCAGCCTACCGTCCGGTCCAGTCACGTGCCCCTAAATCGGGCTTTGCTCCGGACTACGCGACGCTACTCCAGAGCGCATCCCCGCTGAATGACGCTTCCACGACCCGCGGGGATGAGGTCGCTTCCACGCTCACCTTACTGCCTAAGCAGCGAGGGCGAGAGCAGTCTGGCGGTTGCCAGTTACTTCGTTTTGCCGCCTGTTTAACGAGGCCTGACGGCACCTCGGCTCGCGTTCCCTGACAGCTGAACCCTGTCGAGACCACGCATCCCCACAGAGTCGAACGCCTGTTCGGCATTCATCAATAGTTTAGCGGAAGATCGGATGGTGGCCAATGCCCGGGCTGACGACCACCCTCTGCTACCGTCGCGCCATGGCGTCGGAGAGCACGGCATCGAGGATTGAAGCCGAGCTCCTGGCGTTCGCCCTCGGCTACCCGGAGGCGACCGAGGAATTCCCATGGGGGGATCGTGTCGTCAAGGTCAAGGGCAAGGTCTTCGTGTTCATGGGCAGCGGTGGCGATGCGGTCGGTATCTCGGTCAAGCTCCCGCTATCCGCCGAGGACGTTCTCGCTCTGTCCTTCACCGAACGGACCCGCTATGGGCTCGGCCAGCACGGCTGGGTCACCGCCAGATTTGAGCCCGATGCGGTGGTCCCGATCGAGCTCCTCAAGACATGGATCGACGAGAGTTACCGGGCGGTCGCGCCGAAACGGCTGGTGGCACAGCTGCCAGCGGGACCGCGCCTTCGCTGACCTGCGTCCTGAACGGACCAGAGGGCGGGCGTATGTCCACCAAACCTGGAGTGAAAGTTAGGCGGGCTGTTGGGTTCGAAGTGCAGGCTGTGCTGCCGAAGCTGGGTTGCTTTCTGCCGAGCTGAACGTGCCGCAGGATGACGTGCCGGCCCACCAAGGCCTGCCGGCCGCGGGGAGGTGGCCAACGACCCCTGGGTGATCATTCGTCATGGTGTGGACCGCTGCCGCCAAGCCACGAGTCGCCGGCCGCCGGAGCACGGCCCAGCCGCTACCAGATATCGCCCACGGTGAAGCCGTCCGGATAGGGATCCTCGGGATCGACGACGTACGAGGCGAAGCCCGTGATCCAGGCTCGCCCGGTAAGAGTGGGAATGACGGCCCCCCGGTCGCCGACGGTCGTCTCCTCGACGAGGCGTCCGGTGAACACCGTGCCAAGGATGCCCTCGTGCCGGAAGTCCTCGTTCAGCCCGAGTCGGCCCTTCGCGTGCAGCACGGCCATCCTGGCACAGGTGCCCGTGCCACAGGGCGACCGATCGATAATGCCCGTCCAGGTCGAGGGCCGGTCCCAGTCGAGCTTCCCGGTCGAAACGGTGACGACATTGCGGCCGTGATTGTTCGGATCGTGGGGAGATCCCGCCAGCTGGGCGATGGTGATGCCACCGAAGCCCGGTTGATCGGGGTGACTCACGGGCAGTTGTTCGGCGGCCGCGGCCTTGATCATCTCGCTCACGCGGACGATGTCGCGGCCTTCGTCGGGCGTCAGTCGAAAGCCAAGCGGCCCGGCGTCGGCAATGACGTAGAACATGCCGCCGTACGCGACATCCACGCTGAGCGTGCCCAGCTGCGGCACCTCGATCGCCGCGTCCAGGTAGGTCGCGAATGCCGGAACGTTCCGGAACGTCACGCCGCGCACCTTTCCGCCCACGCAATCCGCGCGGATGCGGATGAGGCCGGCGGGCGCCTCCAGCGTCAGCTCGGTGACCGGTTCGGTCATGGTTACCATGCCCGTCTCGAGGAGCGTCGTAACGACGCAGATCGTGTTGGTGCCCGACATGCCGGGGTATTCGACCTGCTCCATGATCACGTAGCCCGCGTCGGCATCGGGGCGTGTCGGCGGGAGGATGAGGTTGCAATTGGCGGCCGGGTAGCCGCGCGGCTCGCGCAGCATCCGCAGGCGCAGGTCGTCGGCGTGTTCCCGTAGCCAGCACATCTTGTCGAACATCGAGCCGCCCGGAACGTCCAGCACCCCGCCCACGATCACCCGGCCGGGCTCGCCAGCCGCGTGCAGGTCAACCGCCTGGATCATCCGGGCCAGCTGCACTGCGCTTACCGGCCCCGGCGGACGTCCGCGAGTTCGCGCGCGACCTCGCGGCGAGCGTCTCGCTCGGCGATGTCCCGGCGCTTGTCGTGAAGCTGCTTGCCGCGGGCGAGAGCCAGCTCCACCTTGGCGCGTCCACGATCGCTGATGTACAGGCGAAGCGGGACGATCGTCTGGCCCTTTTGCTTGGCACGGCCCAGCAGCTCATCGATCTGGGACCGGTGGAGGAGGAGCTTCCGCGTTCGCTTCGGTTCGTGATTGACGCGGTTGCCGCCCTCGAATGGCGCGATGTGGGCCCCGATGAGCCACGCCTCGCCGTGCTCGACGCGTGCGAATGCGTCGGACAGGTTGACCTTGCCACCCCGAACCGACTTGATCTCGGTTCCGGTCAGGACCAGCCCGGCCTCGAACGTCTCATCGATCGTGTATTCGTGCCGGGCTCGGCGGTTGAGGGCGATGGTGCGCTCGCCCATCGATGACGGCTCCTCGCTACAGGACGGGGCTCAGGATGACAGGCTTCCGGACGCACGAACGCCGGTCCGTTGCGGACCGGCGCTCGTTAGCGTTGCCACCACACAGGGTGTCCGCCTAAACGGCCATCTCCTGTGAGGTGGTGCAGCTACGCGAACTATCGATCACTGCACATCACCTCCTTTCGCTCGTATCGAACCCTACCCGAAGCCCGATCAGGGTGCAAGCCACCCGCCGGGGGCGTCACGCTGCCTCGAGCAGTCCGGACAGCGACGCGGACGATGCGTTGAGGGCCTTGAGAGCGGCGTCCAGGACCGCGTCCGAGCCCGCGGGCTGGTTGGCGGGGACCGTCACTGGGACGTCGGGCGTGAGCCCGACCTTGTTGATCCAGCGCTGCTTTGGCGTCAGCCATTTCGCAATGGTCAGGCGGAAGCCGCCGTTGTTGTCGTCGAGCGTTTGCCATTCCTGGATGGTTCCCTTGCCGTACGAGGTCTGTCCGACGAGCTTTGCCCGGCCGGTGTCCTGGAGGGCGCCGGCGACTATCTCGCTTGCCGAGGCGCTGCCTTTGTCGATCAGGACGACCACCTGGATGGAGGGATCGGTGGCCACCCCACCTGGTTCGGCGGCCGTTGCCAGCGGATCGCTGTGGGCGCCCTGCTCCCACAGGATCGGGCCCGAGGCGATGAACTGGCTGGCGATCCGCCTGGCAGCCGTCACATAGCCGCCGGGGTTGCCACGAAGGTCGACGACGAGCTTCTTCTCGCCCGCCGCGATATCCCGCTTGAGCGCCGTTTCGAAGTCGCTCGCAGCCTGGTCGCTGAAGCCCGTGATCCGGACATAGCCCACCGTGCCCCCGGCCAGGTCCCGGGCGATGACCTCCTTCTCGACGATGACCTCGCGCGTGATCTTGAGTACGAAGGCGGGCGCGCTGCCGCGGGCAATCGTGAGCGAGACTGCGCTACCCTTCGGTCCGCGCACCTTGGCGACCGCGGCATCGACCGTGAGGCCGTCCACCGGTACGGCGTCGATGCTGGTGATGCGGTCACCCGCGCGGAGGCCCGCCTTGTCGGCGGGGGAGCCCGCGATCGGCTCGATGATCGTCAGGCCGCACGTGGGGCCAAGAGTCGCACAGTCGGTGTTCCTGCCGTCCGTCGACTTGCCACCGACGCTGGCGCCGATCCCTTCGAACTGGCCGGACAGGCCCTGCAGGCTCTTTGCGAAGTCGTCGGGAGTCATGTACCCCGAGTACGGGTCGCCGAGGGCATCGATCATGCCCTTGATGGCCCCGTCGATGACCGCCTTGCGATCGACGTCGCCGCCCGCGTAGTGGTCCGTGATGGCGCGATAGGTGTCCCAGAAGGGCTGGAATGCGCGTTCCTCGCTGACGGGCGTGCCGGGCGTCGTTGCGGCGCTGCGGCCGATGCTGTACCCGGACATGAAGAGCGTCCCGCCGGCGAGCAGGATCACGGCCAGGATCGCGACCCGGAACGGGTAGGCGAGTCTCCCGCTTCGTGCGACCGGGGGCACGGTTCCTGCGGCTGCAGGCTCTGCGGGAGACTGGTCGGAGGTCGGTTGGCTGGTCGGATCGAGATCTGCGACGGACATGGCGCTTTGTTCCTGCGGGCATGGTTGGACCTTCGAAGGTCGAGCGGGGCGGTGAGCGTACACCGCCGCCCACCGATGCTACGCGGGCGCGCGTTGGATCGGATGTTCGATCAAGAGAACTTTATCGGCCTCGCGCGGGGCCTCCGCAGAGCTAGCGCCCCAGGTAGCTCCGCACGGACAGCCATGAGCCGAACATGCCCAGCCCCACGCCCGTGCCAACCGTGATGAGAACGAGATCCCGGGTGAGCGAGCCGAGCTGGAGTGGCAGGACCTCGAAAAAGCCCGTCATCACCTGGCTGAGCGGCTGTCCCACTACGGCCAGGAGGCCGAGCGTCAGCGCGGCACCGAGGACACCCACGAGCGCGCCTTCGAAGATGAACGGCCAGCGGACGAAGGCGTCAGACGCGCCTACGAGGCGCATGATCTCGATCTCCTCGCGGCGCGCCACGACCGCAAGCTTGATCGTGTTCACGATGATGAACAGCACCGTCAGGCCGACCAGGCCCAGGACGACGAGGCCGCCGGAGCGCAGGACGCTCGTGATCGTAAGGAGCCGGTCGACGTAGCTCTCGACCGGATCCACCTTGGCCACGGCGTATGACTGGTCGGGTGAGCGCAGGAACGTGACGACGTTGCCGTAGATCTTCGCATCCTTGAGCCGGATCTGGAGGCTTGCCGGCAGCGGATTCGTATCGAGGACCTTCGTCAGATCCTCGTGACCGAGCTGCGTTTGGCGATCGCGGAAGCGTTGGAGCGCCTCATCCTTGCTCACGTACTCGACGCTCAGGACCTCGGGCTGTGCCTCGACATCCCTGATGAGGTTGTCGATGTTGGACTGGGGCAGCCCATCGTGGAGCTCGGCCACGACCTGGACCTTCTGCTCGACGAACTCCAGGCCCGCCGCTAGGCCGGTCTGGAGGACCCAGAAGCCGGCCAGCAGCACCAGCATCAGGATCATCGTGGCAGTTGCGGCGAGGCTCATGACCTTGTTCCGCCAGAAGCCCTGCCAGGCGCGCTTGAAGCTGAACGCGACGAAGGTGATCATCAGTCCTCGCGGTGGTAGGCTCCGCCGACCTCGTCGCGGACGATCCGCCCCTCCTCGAGCGCGACCACGCGCTTGCGAAGGGCCGTAACGACTTCGGCGTTGTGGGTGGCCATGAGGACCGTGACCCCCAGCTCGTTGATCCGGAGCAGGAGCTGGATGATCTCCCAGCTGATGAGGGGGTCCAGGTTGCCCGTCGGCTCATCGGCAATGATGATCCGGGGGTCGTGGACCAGCGCGCGGGCTATGGCAGTTCGTTGCTGCTCCCCGCCCGATAGCTGGGCCGGCGTCTGGCGAGCCTGCGCGGAGAGCCCAACGAGAGCGAGGACTCGATCCACGGCGGGCCGGATCTGGCGTCCGGGCGTTCCCGTGACTTCCAGAGCGAAGGCGACGTTCTCCCAGACACTCTTGGTCTGCAGGAGCTTGAAGTCCTGGAAGACGATGCCGATCTTGCGGCGCACTTTCGGGATATGACGCCTGCGCAAATGAGCCAGATCCTGGCCGTCGACCAGGACCTTGCCCTTGGTCGCCAACTCGTCACGGATGAGCAGCTTGATCAGCGTCGACTTGCCCGCGCCGGACGGGCCAACGAGGAAGACGAAATCGCCCTCCGGCACCAGGAGATCGACCTCGCGCAGGGCGATGTTGCCGTTGGGATAGGCCTTCGTGACGTCATGCAGCAGCACGACCGCCCGATCAGGCGGTCGGTCGTCAATCGTTCCGGTTGGCCCTGACCCGGGCCCGGTGATGCGGGCGCCTTCGGCGGGGCGGGAGGGGGCGATGGTCATCTGCTCCGCACGTGATGAATCGGCGATGCGACGCCGAACGGCGTCCTCTCGTGTCTCACCGCGGGCAGGTTGGGAGAGCCACGTCGCGGCGAGGCTACCATCCGGCCTCCTCGCGGGCAAAACGCGGTGGGCAGGATCGTTCAGATCAAAGCCAGGGAGTTGGGGACGTAGCGAGCGAAATCGGCGAATGGGCGCGTCCAGCACAGGAGCGCCGGAAATTCGTCGATCCGGAACCCGGCCCGCAAGAGACCCGAGAAGAGGGCCGTCGAAGCCCCGCTGACCCGCAGGCTGCTGGCGCCTCGCGGCAGGATCGCGTCGAGGGCGTGGCCTGCAATGGCCGGCAACAGCTCGTCGTCCAGTACCGCAATCGGACCGACGCGACCAACAGCCGACGTGTAGGCGTAGCCGATCGGCCGGCTCCCCGCCCCGCGGCCGGCGTGGTAGACGAACCCCTGGCGCCCGCCAAGGCGCAGCCAGTGGTGGTCGAGGGGATGCTCGTAGCCAAGGATCTCTCGATCGATCGCGTTCACCGCGCGGAGCCAGCCGGCGTCATGTTGGGCGCCGTCATGTTGCGCGTCGTCAGGCTGCCCGCCGTCAGGCTGCGCCCGGCCATCGCGCACGGCGCCCTCGAGCGCCATGTCTTCGAAGCGGGTCGCCGTCACGCCCGACGGCAGGCCGGGCAGGATGCCTCTACGCGGGCGGCCGACGAGCTGGAAGACCGGCAACCGCGGGACCATCCCATACTGGGCGTACAGGCCATTGGAGATCGGTTGGGTGCTGTCCGTGGCCGTCCCTAGCACCACCGGGCCCTCGGGATCCGGGGCCGAGCCGCCCGGAAACGTCCGAATCAGGAGCTCCCGCCCGAGACCGCGTGCCTGCTCGCCAGGATCTACGAACAGCATGGCCAGGAACCACACGGCTCCGCGCAGATACGCGGCCCCGAAACCGACGACACGATCGCGTTTGTCCCCCGCCTGCTGATCGCGCGTCGCCACCCAGAACATTTCCGGGTCGGTCGATCGGATGTGAGCCAGCAGCCGGCGCAGCGGCTCGAGGTCCAGGGGAAAGGCGGGTTGGTTCAGGCGGCCCTGATAATCGCTGAGGCTGCGGTGCCATAGCTCAGTGCAGGTCGGCAGATCCCCCTCGGTCGCAAGGCGGTAGGCGATCGCGCTGATGCGCTCGGCAGCGGTGCCCTCGCTCACGGCGATGCGTTCACGCGACGGATTCGTCACCAGGCTCGGTCGCCCCGCGCTCGAGCTCGGCTTTCATGAAGGCGTCCAGGTCGCCGTCGAGGATCGCGCCCGTGTTGGACGTCTCGTAGCCGGTCCGCAGGTCCTTCACCATTTGATACGGGTGCAGGACGTAGCTCCTGATCTGGTTCCCCCAGCCGGCGACAACGTGCTCACCGCGCAGCTGCCGTAGCTCCGCTTCTTTCTCTTCGAGGGCACGCTCCAGCAGCCGTGCCTTGAGCACCTTGATGGCGGTCTCCTTGTTCTGGGTTTGGCTGCGCTCGTTCTGGCTCTGGGCAACGATCCCCGTGGGAACATGGGTCAGCCGCACGGCGGAGTCGGTCTTGTTGACGTGCTGCCCGCCGGCTCCCTGCGATCGGAAGGTATCGACCCGGATCTGGTCCCAATCCAGCTCGATGTTCACGTCGTCCTCCACCTCGGGGAGCACCTCCACCAGCGCGAAGGTGGTCTGACGGCGCTTCTGCGAGTCGAACGGGCTGATACGGACGAGGCGATGGACCCCCCGCTCGGCCCGGAGGAAGCCGTAGGCGTAGCGCCCTTCGACCGAGAAGGTCACGCTCTTGAGACCGGCTTGCTCGCCCTCGAGCTGGTCCACGATCTCGGTCGCGAAGCGATGACGTTCGGCCCAGCGCAAGTACATCCGCAGGAGCATCTCCGCCCAATCTGTTGCCTCGGTACCGCCCGCACCGGCGCTGATCGACACGAGAGCGGAGCCCTCGTCATATTCGCCCGAAAACAGGAGGGCCGTCCGCTCTCGCTCGTAGGCCTTGGAGAGGGCGTCCCCGTCGCGCTCGATCTCGGCGTCGAGCTCGGGATCGTCGGAGCCCTCGAGCAGCTCGAGCAGTTCGATCAGGTCGGATGCGCGCTTGTCGAGGTCCGACCAGAGATCGACCTCGGAACGGAGGCCGTCGGCCTGGCGAAGGATCCGCTGGGCGGCTCGTTGATCATCCCAGAAGCCCGGAGCCTGGGTCAGCGCCTCGAGTTCGGCGAGGCGGGCCTGTTTGGCCGGAAGGTCAAAGACGCCCCGATGTCGACCGGATGCGCGCAGCCAGGTCTCGGATGGCGGCGGCTTCCAACCTAATTCCGCTCCCGGAGGTCCTGGAGCAGGATTGGGCGGAGCTCGATGAGCCGAAGGGCGGTCTTGCTCCGGGCGACGACGGGGTTCACGCAGGGGCAGTAGCTGTTGTGCGGGCAGACGCCGCAGTTGCCATCGCAGTCGAGGGCGGCGGCGTAACTACAGGTGCGGCAATCTCGCTCGCAGGCGATCAGATCGACGAAAGATGCTTCCTCGGCCTGCTTCACGGCTCCCTCTCGCTTGTGGGGCAGGGTCGGTCGGCGGGTGGTCGAAGGTGGGGGTTCGGGCAGGCAGGATCCTGGCCGATCCTTCGCCCCAGGGGGTTTTGCCGAGAGTATAGGGACTCGAACCGCCCGCGCCAAGAGGAAGAATTTCCGAATCATCCCGGAATATCGTCCCGTCGGCTCGCGCCCTTGCAAACGCCGGCGATGGGGGCGCCTCCCCGAACCCTCAGCGAGTGTCGCTGGTCAGGTCTCCGGCCGGCGCCTCACGGGCAAGGAAATAGAGACCCAGTGCGGCCAGCTCGTGGACGGTCGCGTCGAGGCGCCTCGGTGGGTCCGCCTCGATCACGCTCGTCGGTGTGGGTGAACCGTACGCGTTGATGCCCAGGTCCTCGGCGATCCGCAGGACCCGGAGCATGTGGGTCGGGTCCGATACGAAGATCGCGTCCGGGATGCGCCGAGCGCGCAGGATGCCGGCCACCGCATCCAGCGAATCGAGGGTGTTCCGGCCACGATCCTCCACCAGGATCGCCGAATCGGGGACACCGAGGGACAGGGCGTACTCTCGGCCCGTGGCGGCTTCGGTCGTGCGGTCCCCCTCGGCCTTGCCGCCGGTCACCACGAGGTACTTGGCCTCGCCGTGCAGGAAGAGCTCGATGGCGTGATCCAGGCGCGCCGCAAACACGGGCGACGGCCGCCCGTCGAACTGGGCTGCGCCCAGGACCACGATCGCCCCGGCAGGCCGCTGCTCGTCGCGGGCGCCCTGCTCCCAGATCCTGTACGTCGTATACAGCGCGACGAGCCCGAGCGCGAGAAGTCCCGCCAGGCCTAGCCGGACGAGATCACCCACGATGGGACGCCCTCGGTCGGCACCGTCGTACACGACCGCCTCAGCGGCCGTGGCACTTCTTGTACTTTTGGCCGGATCCGCACCAGCACGGATCGTTGCGGCCGATCCGAGCGCCCGTCGGTGTGTAGCCGGGCCGTACCGCGCCGTTGCCGTCTCCGGAACCGATGCCGCGCCCGCCTGGCTCGAGAGGCTGATCGCCGAGCGACTCGCGCATCGCGCGAGGGGCGGACGGAGCCGCCAATCCAGTGCGGGCTGGGCCGAACCCGGCGGCGATCCCGGCGCCGACACCCTGGGCAGCCTGGGCGACCGGCGACCCGCCGGCGCCTGCGGACCCCGTACCCCGCGTGGCTCCGGCGGCGGTCATCGCGCCTGCGACCGGAGCGGAACTCACCCCCATCGGTTGAGCAGGCGGCGTCCGGTTGATGCTGACCCGGAAGATCGTCGTTGCCACCTGGTGTCGAATGAGACCGCGCAGCTCCTCGTACAGGGAGAACGCTTCCTTCTTGAACTCGTTGAGCGGGTCTTGCTGGGCATACCCGCGCAGGCCTATGCCGCGACGCATGTCGTCGAGCTCTGTCAGGTGCTCGACCCACAGGGAATCGATGACACGGACCAGCACCAGTCGCTCGACGAGTGACCAGTCGGTCTCGCCGACCTCCGCCTCCTTCTCGGCCAGGCGCTGTTCCGCGAGCTCGCTCAGATGCGCGCCGATGCCTTCCTTGCCACCGATCTCCCACAGGTCGTCTTCGGAGGTCCCGGCTCCGTCCAGACCCATGGCCTCGAGCGCGGCTGCGAGACCGGCCATATTCCATTCGCCGGGGGCATCGCCCTGGCAGTAGGTCTCGACGACGGCATCGATCTCGTCGTCCAGAAACGAGAGGATCGTCGCCGTGAGGTCCTCGTTGCGGAGCACCTTGTCGCGCTCGGCATAGATGGTTTCGCGCTGCTTTGCGATCACGTCGTCGAACTCGACGACACGCTTGCGGATGTCGAAGTTGAATCCCTCGACTCGGCTCTGGGCGCTCTCGATCGTGCGGCTGACCAGTCGTGACTCGATGGCGACCCCGTCTTCCAGGCCGAAGCGCTCCATCAACCCGGCTACCCGATCGGACGCGAAGCGTTTCATCAGGTCGTCGTCGAGCGACAGGTAGAACCGCGACGACCCGGGGTCGCCCTGCCGCCCGGCGCGGCCGCGCAGCTGGTTGTCGATGCGCCGGCTCTCATGGCGTTCGGTCCCGATGATGTGCAGACCGCCGGCGGCCACGACGCGTTCGTGGTCCTCGTCGCAGATCGCCTGGGCCTCGGCCAGAGCCGCCTGGTAAGTCTCCTTGTCGACCTCCGCCGGGTTGAGGCCGCGTCTGTGGAGGATTTCCGAAGCAAGGCCCTCAGGATTGCCGCCCAGGAGAATGTCGGTCCCGCGGCCGGCCATGTTCGTGGAGATGGTCACGGCCGCACTCTTGCCCGCCTGGGCGACGATCGGCGCCTCTCTCTCGTGGAACTTCGCGTTGAGGACCTCGTGCTTGATGCCCTGGCGCCTGAGCATCTCGGACAGGATCTCCGACTTCTCGACCGAGACGGTGCCTACGAGGACTGGTCGGGCTGCGCCGATCATCTCCTCGATTTCCTCGATCAGGGCCTCGAACTTGCCCTTCTCGTTCCGGAACACCAGGTCCGCATCGTCCTCTCGGATCATCAGCTTGTGGGTGGGCACAGCCACGACCTCGAGGCCGTAGATCTTGTGGAACTCCTCCGCCTCCGTCATCGCCGTGCCGGTCATCCCGGCGAGCTTGTCGTACAGGCGGAAGTAGTTCTGAAAGGTGATCGTGGCCAGGGTCACCGACTCGCGCTGGACCCGCAGGCCCTCCTTGGCCTCGATCGCCTGGTGCAGGCCTTCCGACCAGCGCCGGCCGGGCATCTGGCGCCCGGTGAACTCGTCGACGATGACGATCTCGCCTTCCTTGACGATGTAGTCGCGGTCCCGCTTGTAGAGGGCATGCGCACGCAGCGCCTGCTCGAAGTGGCGCGCCAGGACCGGGTCGGCGTCGTACAGGTTGGCGATGCCGAGCAGCTGCTCCATCTTCTCGATGCCCTGCTCGGTCGGGCTGACGGCTCGATCCTTGAGGTCGACGAAGTAGTCCCCGCCCTCTTCATCCCCCTCGGGACGCCCCTTGAGCTTGGGCACGAGTCGGGCGAAGGTGTAGTACTTGTCGGCCGACTCCTCGGCCTGCCCGCTGATGATCAGCGGGGTTCGCGCCTCGTCGATCAGGATGTTGTCCACCTCGTCGACGATCGCGAAGGCCCGTTCGCGTTGAACTCGCTCGTGGAGCTCGATGACCATGTTGTCGCGCAGGTAGTCGAAGCCGAATTCGTTGTTGGTGCCGTAGGTAATGTCGGCCGCGTACGCTTCCTGGCGGCTGGTGGGGCGCAGGTTGATGAGGCGTTCGTCAGTCGTTGGATACCCCGGCTCGAACACGTACGAGGTGTCGTGCGTGATCATTCCAACGGTCAGGCCGAGCAGGTGGTAGATCGGGCCCATCCACTGGCCGTCGCGCCGGGCCAGGTAGTCATTTGGCGTGACGATGTGGACGCCTCGCCCGGTCAGGGCGTTGAGCGCGGCCGCGAGCGGCGCCGCGAAGGTTTTTCCCTCGCCGGTCCGCATCTCGGGGATCTTGCCCTGGTGAAGGACCACGCCCCCGATCAGCTGGACGTCGAAATGGCGCTTGCCGAGGGATCGCTTTGTCGCTTCTCGAGCGGCAGCGAAGACTTCCGGAAGGACCTCGTCCAACGCCTCCTGGACTCGCGCCTGCTCTTTCTTACGGCGCGCCTTCGCGATCTCCTTGCGGCGCTCCAGGTCGGGATGGTGGAGTTCGTCCTCGTCGGGCTCGTCCGGCTGGACGACCTCGCGTAACTCCTCGCGAATTCCGGCGATCCTGTCGCGGATCTCCTCGTCGCTGAGGGATTCGAATTCGGGTTCCAGGGCGTTGATCTCGTCGACCAGCGGTTGGATGTGTTTCAGTTCGCGCTCGTTGGAGTCGACGAACCGGGAAAGGAAGCCAAGCATGGGTGACGAGTATAGGCGAGGGTCGTTCGGTGCCCGCCCCGTGGACGGTCGCCTCAGCCGAGGCCACTCCTCCCATCCTGCCGGATATTCACCCGGCGACTGGTACCCAGATGCTGGCGAGCCACTGGGCCGGACCACCCACAAATCCGTCCCACCGCAAAGGTCGCGCGGGATGATATGCAACTCTCGCCGTGACTGGACGGCTCAACTTCCCGCCTACCAGTCCGGGGGCGAGTCGACGGCGGGAACGCGACGCGCGCCTCGATCGCGGGGCTCCGCCTCGCGCCTCGGAATCAGTGCCAGAGGCCCGTCCCGTAACCCAAGAGGAGGACCACAAAGGTTCCGAAGCCGAGGCCCGCCCAGAAGAGGACCGCGAGGGCGACCGGCGTGGGGTTCATCTCGGGGTTGCCGAGCCGTGGCAGCCGGCCGCCGGACAAAGCGGCGCCCCAGCGAGGCGAATGCAGCTGCGATCGATGGTCGCGCTCGACGACTATTTTGGGCTCCAGACCGGTGCCGGTCCGATCCGGCCGGTGGTGCTGGAGGGTCACGAATTGCCCCGCTCAGCGGCCGAACCTGCGAGGACGGCTCGAGGCGGTGGCTCTTCGGGGTCGCCAGGGGATTCCTCGGTCCGACGCGACGCCTCCTCGTCCCAGAACATCAGATTTTGGGTGAAGGACTGCTCGCTACTGAACAACGCACCGACGGACTCGCCGCGATGTATGCGCTTGATCGCCTCTCCGATCAGGGGCGCGATCGAGAGCGTCTTGATCTTCGGCAGGCGCTTTGCGGGCGGCAGCGGGATCGTGTCGGTGACAACGACCTCGCGGAGGCGCGAAGCCCGGATTCGGTCCACAGCCGGATCGGACAGGACGCCATGCGTGGCGCAGGCATAGATCTCGTCTACGCCTTCCCGTTCCAGCGCGTTCACGATCTCGATCAATGTGCTGGCCGTGTCTATCTCGTCGTCGACGATGACTGCTCGACGGCCGCGCACCTCGCCTCATCAGCTCCGCCTTGTCGAGATTGCCCTGGCGCCGCTTCTCGATGATGGCCAGCGGCGCGCCCAGCGCTTCCGCGAAGGCCCGGGCCCGCTTGGCGAAGCCAAGATCCGTGACCACGACCGGGTGTTCGAGGCCCTTGTTGACGAAGTACCCCGACAGAATCTGCACCGCGGTCAGCTCGTCGACCGGGATGTTGAAGAAGCCCTGGATCTGGCCCTGGTGGAGATCCATGGTCAGAACTCGGTCGGCCCCCGCCACGGTGATCATGTCGGCGATCAGGCGAGCCGTGATGGGCACACGGGGCTGGTCCTTCTTGTCCGAGCGGCCGTAGGCGTAGAACGGGACCACGGCCGTGATCCGGCCGGCGCTGGCCCGTTTGAACGCGTCGATCATGATCAGCAGCTCCATGATCGACTGGTTGACGGGATGGGACGTTGGCTGGACCAGGAAGACGTCCTTTTCGCGGACGTTGTCGAGGATCTTGACGAAGATGTTCTCGTTCGCGAACTGGAAGACCTCGGCCTTGCCCGGCTCGACCCCCAGATAGAGGCAGATCTTCCGGGCCAGATCCGGGTTCGCGTTGCCGTGGTAGATCTCGAACTGGTCCGCGTACACCGGCGCCTCCAGGTTGCGGGAGCCCGTTCCCGATCGAGCCGCCGCCCTCATCTCGACGGATGCGGCTAGGCGGTGGATCCCCCGCCGGGGCCGCCCTCCGGCTCGTCGGGGCCGCCATTGTCGCCGATGGCATCCCGGTCTGCCAGCCCTGGGCGGAACGCAGCGATGCCGACGACCCGGTCACCCTCCGCGAGCCGCATGACGATCACCCCACGTGCGCTCGGGGAGTAGCGATTGATCGAGTTCGTATCGGTTCGGATCACCTGCCCGCCGGCGCTGATGAGGAACAACTCCTCGTCGGCCTCGGTCACCTGTTGGACCGCGGCAACATCGCCCGTCTTGCGCCCCTCGAGGGCGATGAGCATGACCCCCTGCCCACCGCGGTGTTTGCGCCGGAAATCGCTCAACGGAACGCGCTTGCCATAGCCGGTCTGTGTGAGCACGAGCAGATCCGCATCGGGCTGGACGACACGCATCCGCACGACACCGTCGCCCGCACGTGCGAGCCGGATGCCGATGACGCCTGACGCATCGCGGCCCATCGGCCGCACCTCGGCCTCAGAGAAGCGCGCGATCTTGCCTTTGGCCGTCGCGATGATCACGTCGTCGGCGCCAGAGCTCACGTCCACCCACGCCAGCTCGTCGTCGTCGTTGAGGGTGATGGCCCGGATGCCGGTCGAGCGCACCCGCTCGAATTGCTCGAGCGGGGTCTTCTTGACGATGCCCTTGCGAGTGGCCAGCACGAGGTAGTGCCCGGGCTCGAAGTCGGGCAGGACGATCGTCGCCATGGGCACCTCGCCGGCATCGACCTGGACCCCGGGCAGATTGATGATCGGGATCCCCTTGGCTTGGCGGCTGGCATCCGGAACCTGGTGGACCTTGGCACTGAACACGCGACCTCGATTGGTGAAGAAGAGCGCCCAGTCGTGCGTGTTTGCGACCAGGAGGTGCTCGACCGCGTCCTCTTCGCGCGTGACGTGGCCGATGATGCCCTTGCCGCCGCGGTGCTGGCGGCGGTAGGTCGCCACGGGTTGACGCTTGATGTAGCCTCGCCCACTGATCGTCACGACCACGTCCTCGTCGGCGATCAGGTCCTCGTCGGTCATCTCGCGGGCCACGCTGTCGGCGAGGCGCGTTCGACGCTCGCCGGCGTACTTGCGCTTCATCTCGGCGAGCTCTTCCTTGATGATGCCGAGAACCCGACCGGGATTGGCGAGGATGTCCTCCAGCTCGGCAATGAGCTGGATGACCGACAGGTACTCGTCCTCGATCTTCTTTCGCTCTAGGGCTGCCAGGCGGGCCAGGCGCATGTCGAGGATGGCCTGAGCCTGGGCTTCGCTGAGCTCGAAACGAGCCATAAGGTTCGTTCGAGCCACATCGACGTCGGCCGACTCGCGAATCGTCTTGATGACCGCGTCGAGGTGGTCGAGGGCGATCTTGAGGCCCTCGAGGATGTGCGCCCGCGCCCGCGCCTTCTCGAGGTCGTACTCGGTCCGCCGCCGGACGACCTCCCGGCGGTGGTCGACGTAGTGCTGGAGGACGGACTTCAGGGACAGCGTCTGGGGCTGGCCGTCGACGAGGGCGAGCATGTTGAGGTTGAAGGCCAGCTGCATCGGCGTGTGCTTGAAGAGGTTGTTCAGGACCGTGTGCGGGTTGATATCGCGCTTGAGCTCGATGTAGATGCGCATCCCATCGCGGTCCGACTCGTCGCGGAGATCGGCGATGCCCTCGATGCGCCGCTCCTTGACGAGATCGGCGATCTTCTCGAGCAGGGTGGCCTTGTTCACCTGGTAGGGCAGCTCACTGACGATGATCGCGAGGCGGTCGGCGCGCGCCTCCTCGAAGGCGACCTGGGCTCGCATCATCACGCGGCCGTGACCGTGGGCGTACATCTCGCGAATGGCGTCGACCGTTTCCCATTCGCCGGTTATCGGACTTCGGCGCGTCTCCTGTCGGTAGATCGTGCCGCCGGTCGGAAAGTCTGGCCCCAGGACGACGGCGCACAGATCGTCGGTGGTGATCTCCGGGTCGTCGATCAGGGCCGTCGTCGCGTCGACGATCTCGCCAAGGTGATGTGGCGGGATATTGGTGGCCATGCCGACCGCGATCCCGGAAGAGCCGTTGATCAGCAGGTTGGGCAACTTGGCGGGCAGGACCTCGGGCTGTTTCTGCGTGCCGTCGTAGTTGTCGACGAAGTCGACTGTTGCCTTGTCGATGTCCGCCAGCATCTCGCCCGCGATCGCCGTGAGCCGCGCCTCGGTGTAGCGCATCGCGGCCGCCGCGTCGCCGTCTACCGAGCCGAAGTTGCCCTGCCCGTCCACCAGCGGGTAGCGCATCGAGAAGTCCTGCGCCAGGCGGACGAGGGCGTCGTAGAGCGCGACGTCGCCATGAGGGTGGTACTTGCCCATCACCTCGCCCACGATGGCCGCGCACTTGCGGTACGAGCTCGTGGCCGACAGGCCCATCTCGCCCATCGTGAACAGGATTCGGCGGTGCACGGGCTTGAGGCCGTCGCGCACGTCAGGGAGAGCACGGGCGACGATGACGCTCATGGCGTAATCGAGATAGCTCGTGCGCATCTCGTCCTCGATGCGCACGCCGCGAATCCGGCCCATGTTGTCCGTCATGTTCGGGCTACTCCGCCAGTCGTCCCCATCCTGCCCGCCGGGATTCCAGTCATGTCAGCGGAGGCTCGGGCATCACGACACCGCTGAGCGCATCGCCGAATCCAGACGCGGCCCGCGAGGCGCGCGACGTCGACGGGACCCCAGGCTTGCGCCTGATGCCGGCAAGGCGATCGCGTATCCGGGCGGCGCGATCCTCCGCGAGCTTCGGCAGCGCATCTCGTACGACCCACGCCCGGTTCCCGTCCGCGGTCTCGGCAGCACGGACGGCCTCCCGCTCGCAAAGGGCCGTCACGGCCTCCCCGTCGACGAGCGTAAGCGACCGGAGGGCCCAGGCGAGGGCCTTCTGGACGTCGGGCTCGTCGTCCCCGATCAAACTCGCGATCAGCTCCAGTCCATGCTGGGCCACCGCAGGTGCGCGCCCGAGGCGATGATCGACGAAGGGCATCGTGGCCACGGTCGAGCCAACCAGTCGGCGCTCCCAACGAGACGGCGAATAGACCAGCTGCTCCAGCTCTGCCCAGCGGTACGGCTCCCGAAGGACGCCCTTGCCGCATGGGTGGGCCAGCGAGTCGACCGTTATCCAGTCCGCCGCGTCGCGCGATGCCCGGCGGAGGAGCTGCCAGGAACGCTCGGGATCGTCGATCACGAGCCGCTCGAGCAAGCCAAAGGCGAACCAGCGAAACTCCTGCTCCGGCTCACGGAACAGGCGATCCACGAGGAAGAGCCAGGCCGTGGTGCGTTCGCGCCGCGTTTCTTCGCGGAAGCCACGCTTGATCGCCTCCATCAGCGGCCAACGCACCCCAAGGACGGGCCCGATGCCGGGAGCTACCCGTCGTTGTCCCTCGATGTATGCCGGGTCGCCGAGATCGATGAATCCCGCGCGCAAGCCGGCGACGAATGCCTCGGGATCGCCGGCCATCTCCGCCAGCTGCCTCCCGACGAGCTCAGCCCTTGGTCGACGATCTGCGACGAGAGCGGCCGCTCGCTCGCTCACCGGGCTCGGCGCCCGAGTTCCCACAAGGTCGGTCATGGCCGGCCGCCTGCCTGCTGCGGCCTCGTCGCGGCGGTTCCCGCGGGGTCGTCGACGAGGCGGAACTGGTAGCGCTCCTTGAGCTCCCGTTTTCGGCGCTCATCGGCCGCGACGTAGACGGCCTCCCCGGTCGCGAGCAGCGCACCGGTCGCGCCGTCGAGGATCTGTCCGTGCGTTCGCAGCAGCCGGCGCCGCTTCTCGGTCATCCAGCCCTCCGCACGGATCGCCTGGCCGATCTGGACGGGCCGTTTGAACTCGATCGACAGGCGCGCGGTCAAGCCCCAACTGTCCTGGCCGACGAGCGCCCACGCCATCACCTCGTCGAGGATGGCCGCGAGGATCCCGCCATGCACGATTCCCTCCCATCCCTCGAAGCGTTGCGGCAGCGACAGCTCGGTCCAGCAGCCATCCGCCTGGCCGTGCAGTACCAGATGCAGGCCGTGTGCGTTCAGCTGCCCGCAAGCGAAGCAGTTGTGAGGCGCGAACTCGAACCGGCGGGACCCAACCTTGAAGGCAGTCGAGGCCTCGACGCCCACTCGCGTCGGGCGCGCGGGTGCCTCAGATGTCAAGGTTCTGGACCTTGCGCGCCTCGGTCTTGATGAAGTCCTTGCGGGGCGCGACCTTCTCGCCCATCAGCATCGTGAAGATCGCGTCCGCCTCGACGGCGTCATCAACCTCGGCGCGGAGCAGGGTCCGCGTTTCCGGGTTCATCGTCGTTTCCCAGAGTTGATCGGCGTTCATCTCGCCAAGGCCCTTGAAGCGCTGGACGGAGACGTTCTTTACGTTCATCTCCTTGCCGATCGTGTCGCGCTCCTTCTCGGAGTTGGCGTAGCGCGTGTGCTTGCCGGTGCTGATGCGATACAGCGGCGGCTGGGCGATGTAGAGATAGCCGTTCTCGATCACCTGCGGCATGTGCCGGTAGAAGAACGTCAGCAGCAACGTCCGGATGTGCGCCCCGTCGACGTCGGCGTCGGTCATGATGATGATCCGGTGGTAGCGCAGCTTCGCGATGTCGAAGCTGTCGCCAATCCCGCCTCCCAGGGCGATGATCAGCGGCTTGACGTTCTCACTCGAGAGGATCTTGTCCAGGCGCGCCTTCTCGACGTTGAGAAGCTTGCCGCGCATCGGCAGGATCGCCTGGAAGCGTCGGTCACGACCCTGTTTGGCAGAGCCCCCGGCCGAATCACCCTCGACGATATAGAGCTCGCTCCGCGACGGGTCGCGCTCCTGGCAGTCGGCCAGCTTGCCGGGCAGCGACAGTCCCTCGAGGGCACCCTTGCGGATGACCAGGTCGCGCGCCTTGCGGGCAGCTTCGCGAGCACGCGCTGCCGTCAGACACTTTTCGATGATCCGGCGGCCGTCGGCAGGGTTCTCGTCGAGGTATTGGCTGAGGCTGTCCGCCACGGCCGCCTGGACTTGACCCTTGACTTCGGCGTTGCCGAGCTTGGCTTTGGTCTGACCCTCGAACTGCGGATCGATCAGCTTGACGCTGATCACCGCGGTCAGGCCTTCTCGAACGTCGTCGCCCGACAGGTTCGCCTCCGAATCCCGCAGGACGCTGGAGCGTCGCGCCCAATCGTTCAGGGAGCTCGTGAGCGCCGCGCGAAAACCGGTGACATGGGTCCCGCCGTCGACGGTGTTGATGTTGTTGGCGAACGCGAGGACGTTCTCCGTGTACGTATCGTTGTATTGCAGCGCGACTTCGACCGTCGTCCCGCCATCCTTCCGTTCGACGTAGATCGGGCGGGTGTGGAGGGCCTCCTTGTTGCGGTTGAGGTGCCGCACGAACGAGACGAGTCCGCCCTCGAAATAGAACGTCCGTTCTCTGTACGCACGCTCATCGACGAGCTTGATCCAGACGCCCTTCGTGAGATACGCCGATTCACGCAGGCGCTGCGAGATGAGGTCGAACGAGTAGTCGATGGTCTCGAACATTTCCGGATCGGCGCGGAACTGGGTCGTAGTCCCCCGCCGGCCGTTCTGGGGTCCGAGCTTGCGGACGGGCGTGGTCGGCTTGCCTCGGGCGTACTCCTGGGCCCAAATCGATCCGTCTCGGGCAGATTCAACCCGCAGCCACTCGGACAGCGCGTTCACGACGCTGACACCGACCCCGTGAAGTCCGCCGGACACCTTGTAGCCGCCGCCACCGAATTTGCCGCCGGCATGCAGCACGGTGTGGACGACCTCCAGGGCATCCTTTCCGGTGGAGTGGCGCCCCACCGGCACCCCTCGGCCATCGTCGGTGACGATGACGGTGCCGTCCTCCCTGATTGTCACCTCGATATGCCTGGCGTGGCCGGCCATCGCTTCGTCGATCGAGTTGTCGACGACTTCCCAGACGAGATGATGGAGGCCGCGGGCGTCCGTCGAGCCGATGTACATCCCGGGTCGGCGCCGAACGGCGTCGAGGCCCTCGAGCACCTGGATGCTGGCGGCGTTGTAGCCATCCGCGCCGGCCTTCGACCGAGACACCCGGGCGGGCCTGTCCCGGGTCGCGGTCGTCACGCGGCCACGAGCCTGGCCGGTCACGCCGTGCCTCCGACGAGCCGCTCGTAGAGTCGCCCGAGATCTTCGTCGTTGTAATACTCGATCACGATTCGTCCGCCCTTGCGGGTTCGCGCGAGGCTGACCTTCGTCCCGAGCGATCTCCGCAGATCCTCCTCGACTCGTTCGAGATCCGGATCGCGTACAGACGTTGGCTTGGCACCGTTCCGCGGCTCCGCGGGGTCCCTCACGCGACGGACCAGCTCCTCCGCCTGGCGGACGGAGAGGTCGCGCGCGATGACTGTCTGCAGCAGCGCCGGTTGGATCTGCCGCGGCAGGCCGGCCAGTGCCCGGCCGTGCCCTTCGGTGATCAGCCCCGATGCGATGGCCTCCTGTACCGAATCGTGGGTCTCGAGAAGTCGCAGGGTGTTGGCTACCCCGGAACGAGATCGCCCCAGGCCTGTCGCGATCGCGTCCTGAGTGAGGCCGAATTCGTCGATCAGCTGGCGGAAGGCGTGCGCCTCCTCGATCGCGCTGAGATCGGCCCGCTGCAGATTCTCGACAAGTGCGAGCTCCAGCTGATCGCGGTCGGCGAGCTGGCGAATGACGGCCGGGACTCGCTCGAGCCCCGCAAGCTGAGCCGCCCGGACGCGGCGCTCCCCGGCGACGAGCTGATAACCGTCGAACGTCTCCGTCACGAGAACGGGTTGGAGGACGCCGTGCTCCCGGATGCTCGCGGCGAGCTGTTCGATTGCCTCCTGGTCAACCGCACGTCGCGGCTGGTACGGATTCCGGCTGATGCGTACGATCGGGATCTCGGTCGGCGCGGCGATGGCGGCGGGTCGTTGCGGGATGAGCGAGGCAAGGCCCCGCCCGAGCCAGGACGGCGGCGGTGCCGAATGGGTGGTCATCGGGCACCGACGACGTCGGCGACCGCTTCGCCGAGCCGCCTGCCGGGCGACGGGGCCTGGCTGCTTTCCGGCCGCTCGAAAGCCGACGACGGACGATCGTCACGCTTGCGCACCTCAGCTGCCAGGGCTCGGTAGGCCTCGGCCCCCTTTGAATCAGGTCGATAGAACTCGATTGGGAGGCCGTGGCTTGGTGCCTCCGACAGGCGGACGCTGCGAGGGATCACCGAATCGAAGACCGCTCCTCCGAGATGGCGGCGCACTTCGCTGCCGACCTGGGCCGAGAGGTTCGTGCGCGGGTCGTACATCGTGAGGAGGACGCCCTTGACGGTCAGTTTCGGATTCAGGTGGTCGCGAACGAGATTGACGGTGGCGATCAGTTGGGTCAGCCCCTCCAGCGCGTAGTACTCACATTGAATCGGAATCAACACCGCATCGGCCGCGGTCAACGCGTTGACCGCCAGGAGCCCGAGCGACGGTGGGCAATCGATCAGGACGTAGTCGTACTCGTCCGTCGCGCCATCGATGAGGCGCGCCAACTGTCGCTCTCGCTGTGACACGGATGCCAGCTCGACCTCGGCCCCTGCCAGGGCTATTGCCGAGGGCACCAGATCGAGGCCGTCAACCGAGGTCGAGCGCCGAAGCTCCATCAGGCCGGCCTCGCCGGCGATTCCGTCGTAGATCGAGCGATCGATCGTCGACCGGTCGAGCCCAAACCCGCTCGTTGCGTTTCCCTGGGGGTCGAGATCGATGACCAGGACCCGTTCGGTCGAGAGGGCGAGATAGGTGCCGAGATTGACCACCGTGGTGGTTTTCCCGACGCCGCCTTTCTGGTTCGCGCAGGCGACGATTTGGGCCACTCAGTGTCCAGTTCGGAATGCGCTCACAGGTTCACATCTTACCATCCGGGGGGCGTTCTTTCGGTCGCGACGGGACCTCCGTCAGTGCCACGCGAGCATCGCTCCTTGCTCTCACCGGTGGCTTTCCGATGCCTCTCCAGGGACTCTCCTGAGGCTCTCCGCAAACGCCCCACGAAGTTTCACGTGAAACGTTCATGGACTATGGCGACCAGCCGCGCGGCAGGGATGGACCGGCGATCGCAGATGAAGCTTCATTTGAAACGTTCGGGTCATCCCGACCAGCCACTGGGTCCATTGCCCAGGGGTTTCAGGCGTCGGTATACTCCCTGCTGACGTGCCGCCAACACCGGTCGTCGCCGCACGGTTTTGAGCGGGCGACCCAGGCCTGACGCCGAGGATCGGCCGCCATGATCATCGCGATTGCTGCGATCGGGGCGATCGCAGTTGCAACGCTTCAGTCGACAGTCGCACCCTACCTCAGGATCGGTGGGGCTCAACCTGATCTCATCTTCGTGGCAGCGGTCGTATGGACCGTGGTCGCCGGCATCGACGGTGGTCTCGCCCTGGCTTTCGTTGGAGGGCTCACCATCGATCTGTTGGCTCCGCGCCCGCTCGGCTCGACTGCTTTCACGCTCATCCTCGCCGTCGGGGCAGCGGCACTCATGGCCCGAGCCGCGACGCGAGGCCGATATCTGGCACCGATTGCCATCGTTTTCGTCCTTAGCGTTCTTAATTCCATCATCTATTCGGCGGTCTACGGTGCTTTGCGCAGTCCGATCGCACTTTCCGATCCGATGAACGTCCTCATTCCAGCGGCGGTCTACGACGCTTTCCTGGCGGCCCTGATCGGACCGCTTGCGATTGCCATCCGCGCACGGCGAGAGGAAGAGGAAAGGGTCGGGTGGTGACCTCCAGCCTCAAGGACCCGCCCGTTCGCGATCGCCGCCCGCTGCGCTTCATCGCATTCGGAATCGCGGTGCTGATCGGCGTCAGCGGGCTCACTGCGCGTCTGTTCTATCTGCAGGTCACCAGGGGTGTCCAGTACGCGCAGATCGCGACCCAGAACCGCACCGTGCAGCAGGCCATTCCCTCGACTAGGGGGCTGATCTACGACCGCAAGGGTCGTGCGCTCGTCCAGAACGAGCCCAGCTTCGCCGTCAAGATCAGACCCGCCGACCTGTCCCTCTCCGCCAGGGACGGCGTCGTCGGTCGGCTCGCGTCTCTGCTCGCGCTGGACCCCGCCGACATCAATGCGGCTATCGACGAAAACCCAGGCTCACGCTTCGATCTCGTCCGAATCGCGCAAGACGTACCCCGGGACATCGCAAACATCATCGCCGAGGAAACCCTCGCGCTGCCCGGCGTCGAGGTGGACGTCGAAACGCAGCGACGCTATCTCGACGGATCGTTGTTGTCCCAGGTCCTGGGCTACACGGGAGCGATCGACGCAGCAGGCTTGGCCAAGCTGAAGGATCAGGGCTACCAATCCGACGATCTGCTCGGCAAAGCGGGAGTCGAATCCGTGTACGAGCAACAGCTGCGCGGCACCTACGGAATCGAAACCGTCGAGCGCGACGCGTCTGGCCGCAAGCTCCAGGTTCTAGAGACGAACCAGCAGCCCGTCGCCGGGGATTCGCTGGCGCTCACCATCGACACGCATGAACAGCAACTGGCACTCAAGGCGGTGACGTGGGCGATGAAGACCGCTCATCTCAAGAGCGGCGTCATGGTCGTGATGAATCCCCAGACCGGCGAGGTCCTGGCTATGGTCAGCGTACCGACGTACGACAGCAATGCCTTCGCGACCGGGATCAGCCAGAAGGAATTCCAGAAGTACCTGAAGAATCCAGACCAGCCGCTCTTGAACCATGCCATCAACGAGCAGTACCCGCCCGGTTCAACCTACAAGCTGGTGACGGGGACGGGTGCGCTGGCGGACGGCAGGATCAGTCCGACTACCGTCATTGCCACGCATCCCTACATCTCGATCGGTGCTACCCGATTCTGGGATTGGAATCGCGCCGGCTTTGGCCCGCAGACCATCCGCACCGGGTTTGCACACTCCAGCGACACGTTCTTCTATCAGGTCACCCAACGCCTCGGGATCACTCGACTGGCGTATTGGGCTCACCAGTACGGCTTCGGTGCGCCGACTGGGATCGATCTGCCGGGTGAAGCTTCGGGAATCGTCCCCTCCGACACGTGGAAGCAGAACACGTTCGGCCAGCCGATGTTCGAAGGCGAAACGGTACAGGCCGGGATCGGGCAGGGCTACGATGTCGCGACACCCCTGCAGGTGCTCAACGCCTACTGCGCCCTGGCGAACGGCGGCAAGTTGCTTCAGCCGCAGGTGGTGCGGCAGATCGTCGGCCCGGACGGGAAGGTGGTCCGACCCTTCAAGCCGATCCTGATCCGAAAGCTCGCGGCCCCGGCCGGCGACCTGGTCGTGATGCGGGAGGCTGCTCGGATGGTGGTCACGAGTCACCACACCTACAACCTCGTGGAGGTACCCCTGCCGATCGCAGGTAAGACCGGCACCGCCCAGTTCGGAGTGAAGGACTCGAAGGGCAGGCTCCCGTATCACGAGTGGTTCGTTGCGTTCGTGTCGAAGAGCGGCGACTTCAGCAAGCACGATTCGCAGCTCGCCGTCCTCGGCTTTGCAGAGAACGCGAACACAGTCGGCAACGTCGCAACCGAGATGGTGAAGTACTACATCCAGCTGCACTTCAACCTCAAGGTCGACAAGCGCCTGCCGAACCTGCTACGCAAGGGCAACTTCTATGGCAACTGATCCCCTCCGCGATCGCGGGAGCCGCTGCTGATGGGTGTGCTGCGCATCGAACCGGCGCGCGCCCAGGCGTGGAGCCCGAAGTCGCTCGCGACCATCTGGCGCTCGTTCGATCTCCAGCTCACGATCTACGCGCTGTTGCTCGCCTCGATCGGGCTGGCCATGGCTTACAGCAACAGCGTCGAATCGGGGAGCTCGCCGCTGGCCCGCGATTCGACGTTCCTGCGCGGACTGATGTGGGCCGGGCTGTCCGTCCTTGTCTTCGGCCTCGCCACGATCTTCGATTACTCATGGCTGAAGACGTTTGCCTGGCCGATTTACTTCGCCAACCTGGGCCTTCTGGCATCAACGCTCGTGCTTGGCCGGGGCATCGGCGGTACGGCTCGCTGGATCTCGGTTCTCGGCCTTCAATTCCAGTTCAGCGAGCTCGCGAAGATCCTGATGATCGTGGTGCTGGCGAACTACCTCGCCGCGCGGCAGGGCAGGCTCGACTCGTTGTGGTCGATCCTAGGCGCCTGTCTGCTCGTTGGCCCGGCACTCGTTCTCGTCCTGCTCCAGCCCGACCTGGGGACGTCGCTCGTGTTCGGCGCGATCCTGGCGGGGATGCTGTTCATGTCGGGGGCCAGCCTTCGCTGGTTGGGAATCCTGGCCGCAGCCGCCATCCCGGCGTCCTACGCGGCATGGACCTACCTGCTTCGGGACTACCAGAAGGCTCGGCTGCTGAGCTTCCTCGACCCGTCCCAGGACATCCAGGGAGCGGGCTATCAGCTCTACCAATCCCAGATCGCGGTGGGATCCGGCGGAGTGTTCGGCAAGGGACTGACCAATGGAACGCAGGACAGCCTCAACTTCCTGCCCGTGCAAACGACCGACTTCGTCTTCGCAAAGCTCTCGGAAGAGCTGGGTTTCCTGGGCGCACTGGTCGTGTTTGTCCTGTTCGTCGCCCTGCTCTGGCGGTTGCTGGTGTGCGCCTGGCGCTCACGCGACCCGTTCGGGCTTCTCATGGCGAGCGGGATGGCTTCGCTGGTGCTATTCCAGCTCGTGATCAACGTGGGCATGGTCATCGGGGTGATGCCCATCACCGGCATTCCTCTGCCGTTCGTGACCCATGGCGGCGCATCGCTGATCAGCCTGGCGCTGGGGTTGGGGATCCTCCAGAGCATCAACATGCACCAGGCTCGAGCCGAGTGGTAGCGCCGCTCGGCTCCTTTTTGACACTTGGCAGCGGCGGTGCTTGCCGATAAGCCCGGTTCCGTGGACGCGATCGGCAGATAGCTCGCCCGATTGATGCGGCGCCCGGTCGGAGGCCCCGAACCGGGTACGGTCGCCTGCTAATCCCGCGTCCGCCCCGGCCGGGCGGCTCAGCGGCGGCGGAAGAGGCCCCGGCGCTCGGAGGCCTCGACGTTCGGGGCACGCCGGCGGCCGCTGGCCCGGAGGAGAGTGTCGATCTCTTCGCGATACGGTCTGCCGATGGGCGTGCGGTCGAGCCACTCGATGTACTCGAGATCGCGTCGCGCAACTTCGCCAAGTGACCAGCCCGAATAGCGGCCGAAGTTCAGGACGCTGCCCGACGGGTTGCCGGGGGGCGCTCCCGCCGCGCCGGTACCCTGCGCCATCCCCATCGAGGCCGGATCGTAGCCTCCCCCCACGGTGGAACGGCCGGACGTCCAGTTGCCGGACACTTCCTCGGCCGGCGCCGAGGAACCGCTCCCCGGACGCTTTCCCGCGCGACCGCCCGAAGGTCGTGTGGGCTCGCCGGCGCCGCTCTGGCTCCCTGCAGACGCAGCTCCGGTCTCCCGGCTGATGGTCGAGCGTCGGCTCGCCTGGCGCTCGAGGTCGTAGGCTGCCCGTCGCCCCGGGTCGCGCAGGATTTCCCAGGCCCGATTGATGGCGGTCATCCGCTCGCCACCCGGTACGTCGGGTGTGAGGTCGGGATGATATTTCTGCGCAAGCCGGCGATAGGCGGCCTGGATGACCTCGGGATCGGCCTCCGGATCGACCTGCAGCGTCTTGTACGCATCGAAGCTGTCAGGCATCGATCGCCGCCCCTTCGGCGGCACTCGACTCGGCTGCGGCCCGAGCCACGGGCGCCCGCTCGGGCACGATGGACAACCGCCGGAACAGGTAGCGATAGAGATCGCGCGCCGCAGCCGTGACGGGCAGCGACAGAATGGCTCCCAGCAGGCCGGCGATGGCCGCGCCCATGATCAGCGCGAACATCACCGCACTCGGGTGCAGCCGCACGGCGTCACCCTGGATCTTGGGTACGAGCAGGTAGTTCTCGAGCTGCTGGATGACGAACGCGAGCACGATCGCCGAGATCACGGCCTCGCCGGAGGCCGTGGCCGCCAGAAGCACAAGGGGCACAGCGGCCAGGATCGGCCCGATGATGGGCAGCAACTCCAGGAGCCCGGCGAGGATGGCGAGGAGCACGGCGAAGCGGCCGAACACGGGATCCACCAGGCTGTTCAGCAGGAGCAGGCCGACGTAGGTCGCCACGCCTACCGTCACGCTCAGGATCAGCTGGCCGCGAACCCACTGCCCGAAGACGTCGCGGACGATGCCGAAAATCGCCCACACGTCCGAGCGCCACTCGGCCGGCAACGATCGATCGAACGCAGCCGTCAGGCTTGGCCGATCCTTGAGCAGGTAGAACACCCACACCGGGATGATCAGATAGCCGAAGATCGAGAGGATCAGGCCGAACACCGAGCCGAACACCGGCACGAGTACGCCGGGGTCGAACTGGCCTGCGTTCTTCGAGGCGTCCGCGAGCGCACGATCGATTGCGGTTCGCAGCGCCGGTGGCAGGTCGAGGCCCCGATAGACCTCGGTCAGGCTCCGAAGCTGAAGGTCCAGGGCATGGACGAGGGAGGGCAGGTCCTTCACGAACCGGCTGGCTTGGTCCACCAGCGGCGGCAACGTGAGGTTGACGGCCTCGACCACGACCAGCAGGACGATTCCGTACACGGCCAGGACGGCGATGGTCCTCGGGAAGCCGATTCGGCCCAGCCATTCGACCGGCGGATCGAGCAGGTAGACGAGCAGCAGCCCGACGATGAACGGGCTTAGCGCGTCGCGGCCCAGGTACAGGACGAAGCCGATGACCGCGGCAGCAGCCAGTACCAGGCCGACGCGCGGAGTCGGCGACTGAAGTCGCCTGGCGTCGTAGACGGCGCCTTCTGCGATCGACCCCGGTTCTGGTTCGCCCGGAGTCTGCAGATACTCGTCCCCCGGCGGACCTGGCGGTTCGGAGGCGCCGCTGTCGACCGAAATGCCGCGGCTCTTCTCGGGCGTGACGGCTCGACCCGATGCCTGGACCGACCCGGCGCTCGGGGCCACCCTGGGATTGGGCTGGCCGACCCGCTCCATCGTCGGGCAGACTACCAGACGTGCGTTGCGCTCCCGCGGGCCCATGATCGAGCCGCGCCAGCGGTGGCGGGTGTTCTTCCAGCGAGGTCCGGAAGCCCGAGATCTGGCGCATAGTCAGGTCGTCGAGCGTTGGGAGGCGGCGCTGGCAGGGTCGGCCCTGCCGGTTGCAGCGGGAGCGGGTCAACGAGGACGCGTTCGCCTCGCGTTCGCGGCCCCGGTGCCACTCGGTATGACCGCCGAGCGTGAGATCCTCGAGTTTCTGCTCGAGCAGCCTCTGCCGATCACCGAGGTCCGGGCGGCTCTCAGGGCCCACCTCCCTTCCGGCCACGGCCTGCTCGACCTCCACGATGTCTGGCTTGGGGCGCCGTCGGTGGCCAGTCTGCTGGTCGCGATGGACTACCGGGTCCAGGTGCACTCCGAGGTCGGAGCCGCGCAACGGACCGAGCTGAGCCAGCTTGCGACCGGCGTGAGCCGGATCCTGGCCGCCCCGCGCCTCGATCGCCCGCACCTGAAGGGAGGTGGGCCGACCACCCGCGACCTGCGTCCGTTGATCGAGTCGCTTACGGTCGCGGACAGCCCTCCCGCGCTGCTCGCGATGCGGCTGCGCACCGACCCCTCCATTGGGTTCGCGCGCCCGGAGGACGTCCTGCTGGCGCTCTCGGACGAGATCGGGCGCGAGATCGTGGCCGAATCGATCGTTCGCGAACGGCTGATCCTGGCGGACGAGGTTTGACGCTCGTTAAGGGCGCCGGTACACTCCGGCTCCCGCGCCGGAGCAGATCGGGCGCATCACTGTGCCTTTCGAGCGATCAGCCCGATCGCATTTTCCGAGGATCCATGTACGCAGTCATCGAGACGGGCGGAAAGCAATACCGCGTCGAGGTCGGGACCGAGCTCGAGGTTGAGCGCCTGGAGGCCGAAGCCGGACAATCCGTGACGCTCGGCCGGGTGCTCCTGGTCGCCGATGGCGATCGGGCCGCAATCGGCAGGCCGCTGGTCGCGGAGGCGCAGGTGAGCGCGGAAGTGGTGCGCCAGGGCCGCGGTGAAAAGCTGATCGTCTTCAAGTACCGGCCCAAGGCACGCCGGCGTGTCAAGAAGGGCCATCGCCAGGAGCTCACGCTGCTGCGCATCAGCGACATCGTGTTGGACGGCAGGAGTGCTGCTGAGGATGCTCGCAAGGCGGAGGAGGCGGCCAAGACCGAGCGCCAGAGGCTCGAGGAGGCGGCGGCTCGCCAGGCAGCGGAGGACGCGGCCGTCGCCGCGAAGCTTGCGGCCCGCACAGCGCCAAAGGCTGAAGGAAAGGCCGATGGAAAGGCCGAAGCGTCGCCGCGGTCGAAGGCGGCCACGGCCGAACAGAAGGCTGCGACGGGCACGCGGGCCAGGCGCGGTGCGGCCAAGGCCGATGACGCGGGATCAACGAAGACTGGGTCGCCCAGGCCGCGCTCCGCGAAGGCCGGGACCGCCAAGGCATCGGCGGGCGACGCGAAGGCTTCTGCGCCAAAGACGGCCCCCGCGAAAGGCAGGACGACCGACTCGAAGGGCGACGACACCGCCGGAGGCGCCAGCCCGAAGCGCCAACGAACCAAGAAGGACCAATAGGCGATGGCCCACAAGAAAGCAGGATCAAGCTCGAAGAACGGCCGCGACAGCGTCGGCCAGCGGTTGGGCGTGAAGGCCGGCGATGGCCAGCTCGTCTCAGCAGGCTCGATCATCGTGCGCCAGCGTGGCATGACGTTCCTGGCCGGCACGAACACCGGGCTCGGCAGGGACTACACCGTATTCGCCACGGCCGATGGCCGGGTCAGGTTCGAACACGCAAGGAAAGACAAGAAACGAATCCGCGTCGAGGCGCAGGCCGCACAAGCGGTGGCCAAGAGCGAAGAGGCGAAGCCCCGCAAGGCCGGTCGGAAGGCCGCCCCGGCAGAGGCGAGCGCCTAGGAAACCGATACGGGCGACCACCGGCGGGGCATGGACCCGGCACGGAAGGCGTCCAGGAGAAACACGTGAAACCCGAAATCCATCCCAAGTACTACCAGGCCGAGGTGCATTGCGCCTCGTGCGGCACCACCTTCACCGTCGGGTCGACCCGTCCGGAGTTGCGCGTCGACGTCTGCAGCAATTGCCACCCGTTCTTCACCGGCAAGCAGACGATCATCGACACCGCCGGGCAGGTGGAGCGCTTCCAGAAGCGCCTGGAGCGTTCCGTTCGAAGCTAGCGGTCGGGCTGTGGGCCGGGACGCGCTCGACGAGGTTCGACGAGGGCCTCGGCGGCTTCACCGGCCCGAGGTCTAGACTTTGGCGATGCCGAAATACACGTACGGCGGCCAGGCATTGATCGAGGGCGTGCTGATGCGCGGCCGCGATGCCATTGCGGTCGCTCTCCGCCATCCCGATGGCTCAATCGTCTGGGCGACCGAACGACTCGACTCCGGGTTTCACGGCTCGCGGACGTCGCGCCTTCCATTCGTGCGGGGCCTCGTGGTGCTCTACGAGACTCTGATCGTGGGCACCCGCTGGCTCGTCCGATCGGCCAGCGTTGCGGCATCGGGGGAGGGGATCGAGATCGGCCGGGGTGCCATCGCCCTCATGCTCGGCATCACCCTGACCATCGGCATCGGCGTGTTCTTCTTGGTGCCGCTGCTCTTCGCGAGCGCCACGGTCGGCAACGTCCAGAACGGGCTCGTCCAGCATCTCGTCGAGGGGCTTATCCGGGTCGGCCTGTTCATGGGCTATCTCGTGCTGATTTCCTTCGCGCCTGACATCCGACGCGTCTTCCAGTACCACGGCGCCGAGCACATGACGATCCATGCACTGGAGGCGGGCGACCCGCTGACCACGGATGAGGTTCGCAAGTACCCGACCGCGCACCAGCGCTGCGGCACGGAATTCCTGGTCGTGGTGATCGCACTGTCGATCGTCGCCTTTGCCCTTGTCGGCAAGCAAAGCGCCATCGTGATGGTCGGCAGCCGCATCGTGCTGATCCCGGTCATCGCGTCCGTTGGCTACGAGATCCTGCGCGCAGGGGCTCGATACCGTCGCAATCGCCTGGTACATGCCATTCTTCTGCCGGGACTGTGGGTCCAGATGATCACGACGAAGCGACCGACCGATGACATGATCCGCGTGGCCATCGTGTCGATGGAGGAAGCGCTCGTTGCCGATGGGGAGGCCGTCCCTGCGGGCAGTGAGCCCATCAGGCGCGAGCCGATGGTTCTGGGCACCCCCGCGGCCGCTGCGCCGCAGGTTGCGACAGCGGCGATACCCGGCGCGACGATGGCCGACGAGGTCCAGGCGGGCCCGACGGTCGGCGGCTCCGAGGACACCATCGAGGCACCCCCGCTGTCATGACCGATCTCGACGCCAAGCTCGTCGAGGTCAGCCGCCAGTACGACAGCCTTCAATCCGAGCTGGCCGATCCGGCGAACTCGTCCGAGCCGAACGCCATCCGTCGCCTGGGCAAGGAAATGGCGCGCCTCGAGCCCGTCGTGGACACCTTCCGCCAGCTCCAGACGACTCGTCGGGAGCTCGCCGGAGCGCGCGAGATGCGTGACAAGGAGGCCGACGAGGAGCTGCGTTCGATGGCCCGCGACGAGGTGACCCGCCTCGAGGCTGACGAGGCTCGCCAGGTGGACAACCTGCGAGTCCTGCTCCTGCCGCACGATCCCAACGACGAGCGCAACGTGATCATGGAGGTGCGTGCCGGCGCGGGCGGGGAGGAGGCAGCTCTGTTTGCAGCCGAACTGCTCAGGATGTACCTGCGCTACGCGGAGCGGCACCGCTTCCGGTCGGAAGTGCTGAGCCTCAACGAAACCGGCATCGGCGGCGTCAAGGAGGCCATCGTCGAGATCGGCGGCGACGGAGCATACAGCCGCTTGAAGTTCGAGGGTGGCGTGCACCGCGTCCAGCGCGTACCCGAGACCGAGTCATCGGGGCGGATCCACACGTCCACTGCCACGGTCGTCGTGATGCCGGAAGCAGAGGAGCTGGAAGTCCAGATCGACGAAGATCGCGATCTGCGGATCGACGTCAAGCGCTCCTCCGGGCCGGGCGGACAATCCGTGAACACCACCGATTCGGCTGTCCGGATCACCCACCTGCCGACCGGCCTCGTGGTCGAGATCCAGGACGAGAAGAGCCAGCACAAGAACAAGGCCAAGGCGCTGGCGGTCCTCCGCTCGCGGCTGTACGACCTCCAGCTGGCGGAGCAACGCGACGCCGATTCCGCTGTGCGGCGGAGCATGATCGGAGCCGGCGACCGATCGGGCAAGGTGCGGACCTACAACTTCCCGCAGGATCGGCTGACTGATCACCGGATCAAGCTCGACCTGCACGACCTGTCCAAGGTGATGGACGGCGATCTGGACAGGCTGATGGACGCCCTGGTCACGACCGATCAAGCCGAGCGCCTCCGCGCGGTCCTGGGGAGCGACAATGGGACGAGTGATGGCACGGCATCCTGATCGCCAGGCGCTCGCGGGGCCAGCCTCGATCGCGCGCGACGAGCTCAGCGAGATCACCCCGGCGGCGGGCGGCACCCCGGCCGTGCCTCCGGCTGCCGCCAGGCGATCGCCGAGACGGTCCGTCGGGGAGGTCCGATTCGTCGACCCTCGGCCAGTCGAGATCGTCAAGGCCACCGACCTCGGTTACGTGCAGGTCCTCAAGCATGGCAACCTGTACCTGCTGACCGATCCGTTCGGCGACATCCATCCCGACTCGCGCGGTCTCGGCCTGTACTTCGAGGACACCCGCATCCTGAGCTCCTCGATCGTGCGCGTCGACGGGACTCGTCCCACGCTTTTGCAGGCGGACGCCGGCCAGAACTACCAGGGCACGATCCAACTTACCAACCCGGACCTGCTGCGCAACCCGGACGACAAGATATCCCCCAGCGTGTCCCTCGCTCGCCAGTCATTCGGCATCACGCGTGAGCGAGTCCTGTCGGGCGGACTCGAGGAGCGGCTCTCGATCGCGAACTTCACGGAGCATCCCGAGACGGTGAAGATCGAGCTCGACCTCGATTTCGACGCAGCCGACATCTTCGAGGTCCGTGGCTATCCAAGGGAAGGGCGAGGCACCCTGCTGCCGATCGCCCTCATGGACGATCGCGTGACGTTCAGCTACGTCGGACTGGACGGGAGCCTGTGCCGCACGTTCGTGGCATTCTCCGAGCCCGCCGAGATCGGGCCGACCGAGAGGGCCCACAGGGATGGCAAGCGACCATCGGACGATGGCAACTCGGGCCCGGTCATGATCGTTCCGGGGCATCCGCCGGGAGTCGTTCGGGCGACCTGGCGCTGGGATCTCGGGCCGGGCGAGCGGCGCGACGTGTCGTGGATCGTGTGGCCGAACCAATCACCGATCGCGGATGACGAGAGCGCGGGTGCCTACCGAGCCTGGACGAGCGGCACGGCGAGCGTCGAGACCGACAATGAGCTGCTCGATCTCACGGTCCGCCGCAGCCTTGCGGACCTGCGCCTCTTGATGAACGACGGTCCGAGCCATGGCGAGCGATACGTGGCTGCCGGCGTGCCGTGGTTCGCGACGCTGTTCGGCCGCGACGCGATCCTCACGGCCTACCAGGTTGCCGCCTTCCGGCCCCAGCTGGCGATCGAGACGCTCCAGGTCCTGGCCGCTCGCCAGGCAACCGAGATCGACGAGTGGCGTGACGCGGAGCCGGGCAAGATCATGCACGAGCTTCGCACCGGCGAAATGGCCCGGGCCGGCGAGCTGCCCCACACGCCCTACTACGGCTCGATCGATGGAACGCCGCTGTGGCTGATCTTGTTGGGCGAGACGTTCGACTGGACCGGTGACCGGGAGCTGCTCGATTCGCTGTGGCCACATGCGCTGGCCGCACTGGAGTGGATCGACCGGTATGGCGACCGGGACGGCGACCTCTTCGTCGAGTACGAGCGGCGGTCCCCACGAGGCCTGCTCAACCAGGGCTGGAAGGATTCACGCGACGGCATCCGGGACCGCTACGGCAAGCAGGCAGAGACGCCGGTTGCCCTGGCGGAGGTGCAGGGCTACGTCTACGAGGCGAAGCTGCGGATGGCGGGTCTGGCAAGGCTGCGTGGCGAAATTCCGCTGGCCGATCACCTCGAGGCGGAGGCGGGTGCCCTGCGCGAGCGCTTCGAAAGCGCCTTCTGGATCGACGACCAGGCCTACTACGCGATGGCCCTGGACGGCGAAAAACGGCCCGTCGACGCCATTGCCTCGAATGCCGGCCAGTGCCTGTGGACGGGGATCGTCAGCCCCGAGCGGGCGCGCCTCGTAGCGGAGCGACTGATGGCGCCGGGTCTCTTCTCCGGTTGGGGGATCCGCACGTATGCCGCTGGCCAGCCCGGTTACAACCCGATCGGCTATCACACCGGCACCGTGTGGCCGCACGACACCTCACTGATCGTCGCGGGCCTCAAGCGCTACGGCTTCTACGAAGAGTCGAACCTGCTCGTCGGGCGAATGCTCGAAGCTGCCCAGCACTTCCCGGACTTCCGCCTGCCGGAGTTGTTCTGCGGCTTCGACCGCGGCGGTGCGGCAGTTCCCGTTCCCTATCCGGTGGCCTGCACCCCGCAGGCCTGGGCCGCGGGCTCCGTGTTCCTGTTCCTGCGCGCGATGCTGGGCCTGCGGCCCCATGCGGAGCGCCGCGAGCTCGAGCTCGCGCGGCCAGAGCTTCCGGACTGGCTGGGCAAGGTGACCGTCTCCAACCTGCGGGTCGGCGACGCCACGGTCGACCTGCTGTTCCATCGCTGGCGCGGAACGACCAGCGCCGAGGTGCTGCGTAAGACGGGCGACATCGCGGTCACGATCCGGCTCTGACTCGGACGTGGCGACCGTCGAGGAGCTCCTCAGGGCCGGGGTCGAACTGCTGCGTGCGGCCGGCTCCGAGACACCTCGCCTGGACGCCGAGCTCCTGCTGGCACGGGCGGTTGGCGTCGATCGCACTGTCGTGCTGGCCCATCCCGAAGCGCCGGTGACGGCCGGGTCGGAGGCGTCTTTCGCGGCTGAGCTGGAGCGGCGCGCCGATGGCGAGCCCGTTGCCTACATTCGAGGCTTCAAGGAATTCTTCGGGCTGGCCCTCGCGTCGGATCCGAGGGCCCTCATCCCGCGACCGGAGACCGAGCGGTTGGTCGAACTCGCCGAACGTGAGGTCGTCGCGCGATTGAGCGCGGCAGCTCGCCCGGTCGGAACCGCGCCTCTGCGGATCGCCGACGTGGGCAGCGGGAGCGGAACCGTCGCCATCGCGCTGGCGGTTCTCCTGCGGCGTCGCAAGATGCTGTCCGAGGTCGAGATCCTGGGCACCGACATCTCCCGCGAGGCCCTCAATCTCGCCCAGGAGAACGCAGTTGGCCATGGCGTCGCCGACCGTGTCCGGTTCATGGAGGCCGACCTGCTTCCGCCGGTGATCGCAACCCCCTTCGCGATCGTCCTCGCGAACCTGCCCTACGTCCGCACCGACGCGTTGCCCCGACTCCCGATCGCCGCCTCGTTCGAGCCGGCGATCGCGCTCGACGGTGGGCCGCAGGGCCTGTCGCTCATCCACGGCCTGATGGGCCGACTCCCCGACGCGCTGGAGGAAGGTGGCGTCGCGCTGCTCGAGATCGGCGCGGATCAGGCGGACGCGATCGAGACTCTCGCCCATGAAACGCTGCCCGGCTGGCGCACCGAGGTCGCCCTCGACCTCGCGGGGCAGCCCCGGGTCGCTCGACTGGAGCCGCCGCGGCGGGCAGGATCTTGACCGCACGGCTGGTCGCCGATGGGCTGGCCGGCCAGCGCGAGGCCATCGCGGTCCTCCAGGCGGGAGGGATCATCGGGCTGCCGACCGACACGGTCTACGGCATCGCGGTGGCACTAACGACGCCGGGTGGAATCGAGCGCCTCTTCGCGGTCAAGGAACGACCGCCGGACAAGGCAATCGTGGTCCTCGCCGATTCGCTCCAGCAGGTCGAGGCCTTGGTCGAAGTGCCGGATCTTGGCCGCCGCCTGGCGAACCGCTACTGGCCCGGTGCACTCACGCTCGTGCTCCCCGTCCGACGTGACGCGCGGCTCCCGCTCGCGCTGACGGCCGGAACCCGGACTCTGGGCGTCCGGGTGCCTGGCCATCCGACGCCGCGTTCCCTGGCACGGGCGGTCGGCCCGTTGCCCACGACGTCCGCGAATCGTTCCGGCGAGGCGGACTGCCGGGACGCGGGTTCGGTCGCAGCGGCCCTCGGGCAGCACCTCGATGTGATCCTGGATGGCGGGGCTTCGCCGGGCGGGGTCCCGTCAACCGTGGTCGATTGCACCGGCCCCGAGCCGCGGGTGCTGCGCGAGGGGGCGATCCCGGGGAGCGAGATAGCTCGTGCGGCCGGGATGGCTGAGGGCTCGTCGGCCGGAGGAGCCGGAGGGGCCGGAGGGGCCGAAGAGGCTGAGCTGCGATAGCCGGACCTCGGTTGTGGGACGATACCGGCCGACACGCAGGATGACGGAGGAGGGCCGTTGAAAGGAGCCAATGTGACGATCGCGCGCGCCTCAGGATTGGGCTGGGCGAGCGTCGCCGATGTCGATCCGGAGCTGTGGGCGGCGATGGAGGGTGAGCGGCACCGACAGCACGACAAGATCGAGCTGATCGCCAGCGAGAACTACACTTTCGGCGCCGTCATGGAGGCCCAGGGGTCGTGGCTCACCAACAAGTACGCGGAGGGCCTGCCCGGCAAGCGCTACTACGGCGGCTGCGAGTTCGTCGACGTGGCCGAGCGGCTGGCGCAGGAACGCGCTCTCGCGCTTTTCCCGGGAGCGGAACACGTGAACGTCCAGGCGCACAGCGGCGCCCAGGCCAACATGGTGGCCTATTTCTCTGTGCTCCAGCCCGGTGACCGCATCCTTGGCATGAACCTCGCCCACGGCGGCCACCTCACTCATGGATCGCCCGTGAACTTCTCCGGTCGGATGTACGAGGTCCACGCCTACGGCGTTCGGCGCGAGGACGAGCGCATCGACTACGAGGCGCTGGACGCCCAGGCTCGTGAGGTTCGCCCGAAGCTGATCGTGGCCGGGGCGTCGGCCTACCCGCGGATCATCGACTTCGAGCGGATGGCCGACATCGCACACCGCGCCGGCGCCTTGCTCTTCGTGGACATGGCCCACATTGCCGGGCTGATCGCCGCCGGGGTGCACCCCTCGCCGTTTCCTCATGCCGAGATCGTGACGACGACGACCCACAAGACCCTGAGAGGCCCGCGCGGGGGAATGGTCTTCAGCCGGACCGAGCTGCCACCGGCCGTCGACGCTGCCGACTTCCCGACGGTCAAGGCCAGCCTTGCCCAGGCCATCGACAAGACCAATTTTCCAGGGGTCCAGGGCGGCCCGCTCATGCACGTCATCGCCGCCAAGGCCGTTGCCCTGAAGCTCGCGGCGACTGACGACTTTCGGCGGGACATGCGGCGGACCGTCGAGAACGCGCAGGTCCTTGCCGAGACATTGGGGGCGCAGGGCGCGAGGGTCGTTTCGGGCGGGACCGACAACCACCTCATGCTCGTCGACGTGACGCCGTTGGGGGTGATCGATGACATCGGGGTGACGGTGAACAAGAACGCTATCCCGTTCGACCAGCACCCGCCCAATATCGCGTCGGGGATCAGGGTTGGGACGCCGGCGACCACGACGCGCGGCTTCGGCCCGCCCGAGATGCGTGAGATCGGGCGCATCATCATTTCGGCGATCGCCTCGCGCGACGACCCGGCCGTGCAGCGCAAGCTGACGGGGCAGGTGCGCGAGATCGTCGCGCGGTTCCCCGTGCCCGGCTTGTCCGAAGCGTGACGGTCGCGACCATCTGAGACGCTGGGAGGACGGGTGAGGCCGAGCGTTCCGTGAGGCGGCCCGTCCCGCTGCAATCCATCGACCCGCTGCTGCTGATGGCCATTGCCTTTGTCGCCGCCGCCCTGCTCGCCCTGGTCCTCACGCCGCTGGTGCGACGGATCGCGCAGCGCTATGGGATCATCGACCGGCCGAATCAACGCCGCGTCAACGTCGTGCCGGTGCCCCGAGCCGGTGGCGTCGCCGTCGCACTCGCATTCCTCGCCGTCGCGGTCGTGTTCGTGGCGATCAATGACAGGGCGCCCGTGGTCCGGCTGCCCACCTCGATCGGCCAGGGCGAGCTCATCGCCTTGCTGGCCGGAGGTGCCGCTGCGGCGGCCATCGGCGCCCTGGACGACTACTTCCAGCTGCGTGCTCGCTGGCAGCTGGTGGGCCAGATCGTGCTGGCGATGGTGGCGGTCGTCCTCGGTGTGGAGGTCGGATCGCTCAACAACCCGCTGGGCGGGGTGATCGATCTCGCCGGCGCGCTGGGCTTCGTGATTTCCGTGCTATGGATCGTGGGCATGATCAACAGCATCAACTTCATCGATGGCCTGGATGGCCTGTCGTCCGGCATCGGCCTGGTCGCCGCGATCACGCTCGGCGTGATCAGCCAGGCCGGGCTGGCCGGAGGCGCGAGTCAGCCCTTCGTCGCGATCCTGTGTTTCGCGCTTGCCGGCGCGCTGGCGGGGTTCCTGCGCTGGAACTTCCACCCGGCGTCGATCTTCACGGGTACGAGCGGCGTGATGTTCCTTGGGTACGCCCTGGCCGTGCTGTCGATCCTCGGCACGGCGAAGGTCGCCGTCGCCCTGCTCGTCCTGGGCATACCGATCATCGACACGTTCTGGATCATCGTGCGGCGGCTCCTGTCCGGCCGGTCGCCGTTCACCCCGGACCGCGGACACATCCACCACCGGCTTCTGGATCTGGGCCTGACGCACACCCAGTCGGTCCTGTTGATCTACGCCATCTGTGTCGCTCTGGCAGTCCTGTCGTTGGGGCTGTCGGGCACTGGTCAGCTGTATGCGTTCGTGGGCATCGTCGTGATCTTCGGGCTCGTCCTGTTCGTGTTGACCCAGCGCTCGCTCGTCGCGGAAGAGCTCTCCGCGGACTCGTACGTGAACGGGAATGGGGGGGAAAAGACAGGCGACGGCTGATCCGCCTTGGCGCCTGGGACCCCGGACCGGCATGACCGGTGCCGTTCGGGCGGGTCTGGTAGGGAAGAGTGCGGTGCTAGCATCGGGCACGATGAGTGGCGGCAGCGCATGGCATTGGCTCCGGGCGCGCGTCGACGAGTCCGTCGGTATGTCAATGGTCCGAGCCGTCACCGGGCGGCGGGCAAGCGCTACGGGCGAAATGGGAAGTGATGCGGGCGCGCCGCCTACGTCTCCACCGGCGGCTGAGCTTACCCCTGGAGTAGGCACCTCTTTCCGCGCCGTCCCCCACGCGCCCAGACGGATCGTAATCAGTGGCGAGATCGCGCCTCCGATCCCCATAGGCAGCGGGCGACGCTCGGGACGGTTGGCGAATCACCCTCCGAGCTCGAGGGATGATGCGCGCCTGCGCCTGTGGCGCGATTCCGCGCTGATGTTGCTTGGCGCGCTGCTGGTGGCCTTGGTCGGAATCAACCTTCCAACTCGGGCCGGCCGCCAGGGTGGCGTGGCGGGGGCAACGGGAACGCCGGGACTGGGCGCGCCACTGCTCGTCGGGTCCGGGTCCCCGTCGGCCGCCTCGACCGGGGATCAGGCCTTCGGTCAGAGCCCGTCGCCGAACGGCTCGCGTGGCCCCAGCCCGAAGCCGGCCGGCGCGCCGGCATCGTCGACGATCCCAGGCTCATCGAGCGCACCCTCGACCTACCGACCCGCGACTCCCGCTCCGAACCCGACGCCGAAGCCGACGAACCACGCGACGGCCACCCCCAGCCCGGCAATCGCCCCGTCGGTGAGGCCCTCGCCGAGCTCGAGCCCTTCGCCAAGTCCGTCGCCCAGTGCCGGTATTTCGCCCAGCCCGTCGCCGGGCCCGTCGCGGACCCCTAAGCCCAGCCCATAGGGCTCCCTGGAGCTCTGGCCGCGGGGCTGCGCGAGGTACCACCTGCTATACTCCGCGCGCCTTGCTGGGTCGCTCATGATCGAGCCGTGATCGGTGGGTGCTTACCTCGCCCTCTACTCCGAGATCGGTTTCGTTCTCCTCGTGACGACGCTGGCAGGCGCCCTTGGCGGGCACTGGATCGACGGCCAGCTGGGGACCAATCCCATCTTCGTGGTGATCGGGTTCCTCGCTGGAGCAGCGCTGGGCGGCATGGCCGCCTACCGGCTGATCAAGCAGTTCCTGGCGAGGTTCGACTGACGTCTTCTGGCGGGCGCGCCGGCCCAAGTGGCGCGCATTTGTGGAGCGAGCGTGTCGATCGACGAGCAGCGAGAGCCCGGCGCTGCCGAACGGGCCAGCCCTGAGCGAGCGGTGGAGCGAACTTCGGGGCTGTCGCCGCGCCGGATCCTGGGGATCATGGTCGTGTCGATCATCGTCCTCGACGTCCTGGCGTTCGTCTTCGTCCCGCCCTACCCGAAGGGTGAGCCCGGCCATCCGGTAAGCGGCATCGGCGACCTCATCAGGGCCAACATCGAACTCCCGGCTCCGCAGGTCGTGTGGGACTTCGCTCCAAACGACCCCGTCGCCTCTTCTGCGATTGTCTTCTTTCATCCGAGCATCTCGTCGACGCTGTTCACGATGTGGCTGCTGATGATCGTCATCGTGGCCGTCGTCTTCCTGGCGACCCGTGGCATGCGCCTGGTCCCGCGCCCGGTCCAGAACGTCACCGAGTTCGTCTACGAGCTGCTGGAGAACTTCGCAGTCTCGCTCGGTGGGGACGCGGCGCGACCATACGTCCCCGTGTTTGCCGGCTTCTTCCTGTTCATCCTCGTTTCAAACTGGAGCGGCCTCCTGCCGATCGTCGGCAAATTCGAAGAGCTGCGAGCTCCCACGAGCGACGTCAACGTCACGATCGGACTTGCGCTCTGCGCGTTCATCTACTTCGAATACCAGGGCTTTCGGAGGCTCGGGGTTCGCGGCTACCTGGGCAAGTTCTTCGTGTTCAGCGGATTCCGCCAGGGAATCGGCACAGGGCTTCTCGACCTGTTCGTCGGATTGATCGAATTCATGCTCGAGCTGATCAAGCCCGTCACGCTGTCGATGCGACTTTTCGGCAACATCCTCGGGGGCGAGATTGCCCTTGGCGTCATCACAGCCCTGACCATCGCCGTGGTTCCAGTGTTGATGTACGGCCTGGAGGCTCTGCTCAACTTCGTCCAGGCGCTGATCTTCTCGACCCTCACCCTCATGTTCACGCTCATCGCGATCGAGAGTCACGAGGAGGAGGCCCACGCCGCCCCGGAGCTGGCTGACATCCCCGAAGGGAATATCGGTCCGCCGCTGTCGGGGATGCAGCCCGGGTCGGCCCATTAGGAGCCGCAGCCTCATCATCATGTCCAGCGAGCTATCGGGCGGCCGCCGGGTGCAAGGAGGAAGGTCTACATGAACAGCTTGGGAGCGGGCCTCGCGGCTCTCGGAGTCATCGGGCCAGGCATCGGCATCGGCATCCTTGCCGGCCTCGCGTCCAGCGCGATCGGGCGCAACCCTGACGCCAGTGCTCAGATCCGCGGGCTGGCGATCATCCTCGCCGGCTTCGCCGAAGGGCTTGGCGTGCTGGCGATCGTGGTCGGCATCCTGGTCCTCTTCATCGGCGGGAAGTAGGTCGCCGATCCGTGGAGCTGATCGCCCTCGCCGGCGGCGCTGCCCACTCCGGCTTGGCTGCCCTGACGGCGGAGACGGAGACCGGGGCGGGCCTCCAGATCAACCTGTTCTGGGTCATCGTCGCTGCGCTCAACTTCGTCCTGCTGTTGACATTGCTGTGGCAGTTCGGCTTCGGCCCCGTCAGCCGGATGCTCGCCGAGCGCCGCGAGCGGATCGAGCAGGGCCTGCGGGACGCCGAGCAGGCGCGCCAGGACCGCGAGAGCGCGGAGGCGGAGCGCGCCGCGGCCCTCGCCGAGGCACGTCGCGAGGCCAAAGAGATCCTCGACCGCTCCCAGAAGGTCGCCCAGGAGATTCGAGAGGCGGACATCGCAGCGACGCGGGCTGAGCTCGAACGGATGCGAGAGCGCGCTCAGGCCGATATCGAAGGCGAGAAGCAGCGCGCCATCGCCGACCTCCGTGCGGAAGTGGCAAACCTCGCTCTCGAGGCGGCGAGCAAGGTCATCGGCGAGTCGATGACGGGTGAGCGGCAGCGCCGCCTGGTCGAGGATTTCCTGAAAGAGACAGCCGGCTCGGAGCCAAAGGGCTGATGCGCCGACCCACCACCGCTGCCCGACGGTATGCGGAAGCCGCATTCGAGCTCGCTGAGCGGGATGGCAGCCACGACCGCTGGGCCGAAGATCTCCGCCTTGCGACCGAAATGGCGGCGGACGAACGCGTTGCCTCGATCATAGACAATCCAGCCGTGCCCTTCGCCGAGCGACAGGCGGTCCTGGAGCGCCTGTTCGTACGGTCGATCAGTCGGGACGCCCTGAATCTGGTTCGCCTCCTGTCGCATCGAGCCAGGATCGAGCTGCTGCCCGCAATCGCGGCCGAATATCAGCGGCTGCTCGACCGCAAGCGGGGCGTGGTGGCGGCCACCGTCACCAGCGCGGCGCCACTCACGAAAGACCAGCTGTCGGCTGTTCGAGGCCGAGTCGAGGAGATCACCGCGGCAACCGTCTCGCTCAGCGAAGCCGTCGACGGGGGCCTCATCGGCGGCCTCACCGTTCAGGTCGGCGATCGGCTGATCGATGCCAGCGTCCGCGGCCGCCTCGAACGCCTCCGCGAGACGCTGCTCGCCGCCAGCCGCTAGAGCGCCAACTCCAACCGAACCGACCCCACAGCCGAAGGGACCATCGATGGCCATCCGCTCCGACGAAATCATCAGCATCATCAAGGACTCGATCGAGAAGTTCGACGAGAAGACGCAGAGTCGCAATGTCGGCACCGTCGTCGAGGTGGGTGACGGCATTGCCCAGGTGTACGGACTGGATGCCGCCCTCGCTTCCGAGCTGCTCGAGTTCCCGAATGGCGTGATGGGCCTGGCGCTGAACCTGGCCGAGGAGACGGTCGGCGTCGTCATCCTTGGTGAGGCCCAGGCGATCACGGAAGGCGACCTGGTCAAGACGACCGGGCGGGTGGTCGAGGTGCCCGTCGGCCAGGCTCTCCTGGGGCGGGTGGTCGACCCCCTCGGAAAACCGCTCGATGACAAGGGGCGAATCGACAGCTCCAAGACTCGTCCGGTCGAGCGGATCGCGCCGGGCGTCATCGTTCGGCAGTCGGTCGACACACCCGTTCAGACGGGCATCAAGGCGATCGACGCCCTCATCCCGATCGGGCGCGGTCAGCGCGAGCTGATCATCGGCGACCGCCAGACGGGCAAGACGGCCATCGCCATCGACACGATCATCAACCAGAAGGGCCAGGGCCTGGTGTGCATCTATGTCGCCATCGGGCAGAAGCTGTCGACGGTGGCCCAGACTGTGGCGACCCTCGAGAAGTACGGCGCAATGGACCACACGATCGTGGTCGTCGCAGGCGCCGAGGACCCGGCTCCGCTCCAATACCTCGCCCCGTATTCGGGCGTCGCGATGGGCGAGGAGGTCATGGAGGTCGGCGTCGAACTGGACGGCAAGAAGGTCCAGGACGCGCTGTGCGTGTATGACGACCTGTCCAAGCATGCCTGGGCATACCGCGAGATGGCGCTGCTGCTGCGTCGGCCTCCCGGCCGGGAAGCCTATCCCGGTGACGTCTTCTACCTGCACAGCCGCCTGCTGGAGCGGGCAGCCCGGATGAACGATGACAACGGGGGCGGCTCCCTCACGGCTCTGCCGATCATCGAGACCCAGGCTGGCGACGTTTCCGCCTACATCCCGACCAACGTAATCTCCATCACCGACGGCCAGATCTTCCTCGAGACGGACCTCTTCAACGCTGGGCAGCGGCCCGCTCTCAACATCGGCATTTCCGTGTCCCGTGTCGGCTCGGCTGCCCAGACGAAGGCGATGAAGAAGGTCGCCGGCCCGCTCAAGCTCGACCTGGCGCAGTACCGCGCGCTGGCGGCCTTCGCCCAGTTCGCGTCGGACCTCGACAAGGCCACGCGCGATCAGCTGACACGCGGCGAGAAGCTGTCCGAGGTCGTGAAGCAGCCGCAATACCAGCCACTGCCGGTCGAGAAGCAGGTTGCGATCCTGTACGCCGCAACCCGCGGCCAACTCGACGACATCCCCACGCCGCGGGTCAAGGAGTTCGAAATCCAGCTCTATCGCTATCTCGAAGCCGAGAAGCCCGAGATCCTTCGCGAGCTGGGCGAGACCAGGGAACTCACGGACGAGATCGGCACGGCACTCGACGAGGCGATCGCCGAGTTCCGCAAGGCCTTCCTGGCCTGATCAGCCGAAGCGAACAGAGAGCGGGAGCGAACACACCCCGATGGCCAGCCTGCGTGACCTGCGGCGGCGCATCCGCGATGTCGGCAAGATCAAGCAGATCACCCGCGCGATGCAGTTCGTCGCTGCCTCGAAGCTCAAGCGCGCCCAGGACGCCACGCTCAACGCGCGGCCCTACGCCGAGGCGATCGACGAGGTCCTCGCCGACGTGGCTGCCGTCCTGAGCGGCGAAGATCACCCCTTGCTCGGGACGCCGGAAAAGGGCAAGCGCCTGATCGTGCTCTTCACCTCGGACCGCGGCCTGGCCGGCCCGTTCAATACGAATACGATCCGCTTCGTTGCCCGCGCGATTACGGAGCACCAGGGCGATCTCGCCGTCGTCGCGGTCGGGCGAAAGGGACGCGACGCCCTGCGCCGTGCCCGCGTGCCAATCGAGGCGTATTTCGACGGCTTCGGCGACCGGCCGTCGTTTGCCGATGTCGTACCGCTGGCGCGCCTCGTCACCGACGACTATCGGAGCGGCGGATACGAGCGAATCGACCTCGTGTACAGCCAGTTCGTGTCTACGCTTGTGCAGCGGCCAGCGCTGGAGCAGCTGTTGCCCGTCAAGCCATCCGAGGACACCAAGGGGATCCCGGGCAACCAGTTCATCTTCGAGCCGAGCCCGTCGGCCGTCCTGGAGCAGCTCCTGCCGCGCTACGTTGCCCAGCGACTGTTCCAGGCAGTCCTCGAATCGAAGGCGTCGGAGGAGTCCTCGCGGATGGTCGCAATGCGCAATGCAACGGACAACGCGGACGATCTGATCGACGACTACACACTCGAATACAACAAGGTTCGGCAGACCAGCATCACCCGCGAGATGATCGAAATCGCGACCGGCGCGCAGGCGCGCTGACGCGAGCGAACGGAGGATCGACCGACCATGCCAGTGGCCACCGAATCGACCGGCAAGGTGATCCAGATCACCGGCCCTGTCGTGGACATCGAGTTCCCCGCCGGCGAGCTGCCGGCGATCCTCAATGCCGTCGAGATCGATCGCGGGAAGGAGGATCCACTGATCTGCGAGGTCCAGCAGCACCTCGGCAACAACTGGGTCCGCTCGGTGGCCATGACCACCACGGACGGCCTGGCCCGGGGCATCGCCGCCAAGGACACCGGCGGTCCGATCAGTGTGCCCGTCGGCGAGGTCACACTCGGACGAGTCTTCGACGTGCTCGGCCGGCCGATCGACGGCAAGGGCGCGATCGACAAGAAGGCAACCCGCCTGCCGATCCATCGCGATGCCCCGGCATTCGATCAGCAGACGACGGAGGTCGAGGTCTTCGAGACGGGCCTCAAGGTGATCGACCTCATCTGCCCGTTCAAGAAGGGCGGCAAGGTCGGCATCTTCGGCGGCGCCGGAGTCGGCAAGACCGTCATCATCCAGGAGCTCATCCGCAACGTCGCCCAGGAGCACGAGGGCGTGTCGGTCTTCTCGGGCGTGGGCGAGCGCAGCCGCGAGGGCAACGACCTCATCCATGAGATGACCGAGTCGGGGGTCATCGAGAAGACCGCCTTCGTGTTCGGCCAGATGAACGAGCCACCCGGGGCTCGCCTGCGGGTCGGACTGACCGGGCTGACCATGGCCGAGTACTTCCGTGACGAGGAGGGCCGCGACGTCCTCCTGTTCATCGACAACATCTTCCGCTTCACGCAAGCCGGCTCCGAAGTCTCCGCACTGCTCGGGCGGATGCCGTCCGCGGTCGGCTACCAGCCCAACCTGGCGACCGAGATGGCGGCGCTCCAGGAGCGCATCACCTCGACCAAGAAGGGCTCGATCACGTCGCTCCAGGCGGTCTTCGTGCCGGCCGACGACTACACCGACCCGGCGCCGGCCACGACGTTTGCGCATCTCGACTCGACCATCCGGCTCGAGCGCAACATCGCCGAGCTGGGCATCTACCCGGCTGTCGATCCGCTGACGTCGACCTCTCGCGTCCTGGACCCGTTGGTGGTCGGCCAGGAACACTACGACGTGGCGCAGGAGACCAAGCGCGTCCTGCAGCGCTACCAGGACCTGGAGCAGATCATCGCGATCCTCGGCATCGACGAGCTGTCCGAGGAGGACAAGGCGATCGTCGCGCGGGCGCGCCGGCTGCAGCGCTTCATGAGCCAGCCGTTCTTCGTGGCGGAGGTCTTCACGGGTCGCTCGGGCAAATATGTGCCAATCAAGGACACGGTGGCCTCGTTCAAGGAGATCCTCGAAGGCAACACCGATACGCTCCCGGAACAGGCGTTCTTCCTGGCCGGCACGATCGAGGACGTGCGGGCCAGCGCGGAGAAGCTCGGATCGTGACGCGCCGGCATGCCCTGGCCGCGCTGGTGGAGGCGAGTCCATGCCCCTGAAGCTCGAGATCGTTACGCCCGAGCGCATGGCTTACCGCGACGAAGTCGACGCGGTGACCCTGCCTGGAAGCGAAGGCGAGCTGGGCGTGCTGCCGCACCATGCGCCGCTGATCACCACTCTCGGTGCGGGCGAGCTGCGCGTGCGCAAAGGCGACACGGTCGAGCTCTTCGCGGTCATCGGCGGATTTCTGCAGGTCCGGCCCGACCGCGTGATCGTCATGGCCGAAACCGCCGACCTTGCCTCGGACATCGACCTCGAGAGGGCTCAGGAGGCGCGACGCGAAGCCGAACGCGCCCTCGAGAGTGGCTACCACGAGGGTGCCGATCTGTCGGCGGCTCGTGCGGCGCTCCAGGTGGCCCTCCTTCGCATCCGCGTCGCGGAGCGGCGGCATCGGGAGGGTCCCCGCCGCCGCGGCTAGGCGGCCCACCCATGGCAGACGCCCGAATCCTCCCGCCGAGGGCTCGCGGGCGCTCTACCTCGGCGCTCGGAGAGCTCAATGGCTGACGCCCGACCGTTTCACTGGGAGTTCCACCCGGAGCCGATCGCGCGCGAGATCTTTCGCATCGAGGGCGGCAAGCCGCTGTCGGGCACGGTTCGCGTCAGCGGCTCGAAGAATGCCGCCCTCAAGCTGCTCGCCGCCGCCACGCTGACAGGTGAGCGCTGCCGGTTCTCGAATGTGCCGGAGATCGAGGACGTGCGGGTCATGGCCGAAACGCTCCGCGACATCGGCGTCGTGGTCGACCACCCTAGCGAAAACAACTACGAGGTCGCCTCCGGCGACGTCGAGTGGCTGTTCGTGCCACTCGAGGCGGCAGCCAAGATGCGCGCCAGCTTCATGCTCCTGGGGCCGCTCCTCGCCCGGTTCGGCCGCGTCATCATCAGCAACCCCGGCGGCGATCGCATTGGGCGGCGCCCGGTCAACCTCCACGTTGACGCCATGCGCTCTCTGGGCGCCGAGATCGAGTACCGGAACGGCTACTACTTCGCGCGTGCTCCGGGCCGCCTGCGCGGAGCCGAGGTGCGGTTTCCGATCGTGAGTGTCATGGGCACCGAGAACGCAATGCTGGCCGCGACGCTGGCCGACGGCCACACGGTCATCCGACCGGCAGCACGGGAGCCGGAGGTCGACGACCTGATCGCGTTCCTTCAGAACATGGGCGCCGGAGTCGAGCGGACATACCCCGACACGATCGAGGTGGAGGGCCGCAAGCGGCTGCGCGGCGCGGACCATCGGGTCGTGTCCGACCGGATCGAGGCCGGCACCTTCATGGTCGCCGGTGCCGTGACCGGCGGACGCGTGACCCTGACCGACGCGCCATGCGACTACCTGTCCGCCTTCGTGGACGTGCTCGGCGGAGCCGGCGTCGACGTGTCGTGCGGTCAGACCACGATCGAGGTCGACGGACGGGCGGGCCTGGAGGGCGGCTTCATGGCGCGAAACATCGAAACCGCTCCGTACCCGGGCCTGGCGACCGACCTGCAGCCACCCGCCTGCGTCCTGCTCAGCCAGGCCGCCGGAACGTCGCGAGTCCACGAAGCCGTGTTCGAAGATCGACTGGAGTGGTTGACCGAGCTGGCGCGCATGGGCGCCGAAGCCCGTTTGCTGGATGAACACCACGCCGAGATCACGGGGCCCCGGCCGCTGCACGGCGCGGAGGTCGAGATCGGGGATCTTCGGGCAGGCGCGTCGCTGATCCTTGCCGCTCTCGCCGCCCGCGGCACCTCGACCATCCTGGGCGCCCACCACGTTCACCGTGGCTATGAGAACATCGACGGCAAGTTCCTGGAGCTCGGTGCCAGGATCGAGCGCGTCGCGGAAGGGACAGTTACCACCAAGTCATGAAGATCGGCATCGACCTGGGCACGGCCAACGTCCTCGTATACGTCAAGGGCCGCGGCATCGTCATCCAGGAACCGTCCGTCGTCGCGGTCAGCGACGACAACCGCATCGTGGCAGTCGGAGAGGAAGCCCGCGAGATGATCGGCCGGACGCCCGGCAACATCTCGGCCATTCGGCCGATGAAGGACGGCGTCATCGCGGATTACGTAATCACGGAGGCGATGCTCAAGCATCTCATCGGCAAGGCGACCAAGGGCGCGCTCAACTTCAAGAAGCCGGACGTCATGATCAGCGTCCCGGCCGGCGTGACCAGCGTCGAGAAGCGAGCGGTACGCGATGCGGCCCTCAAGGCGGGCGCGCGCGAGGCGTATCTCATCGAGGAGCCCCTCGCGGCCGCGATCGGTGCGAATGTGCCCATCAGCGGGCCGTCCGGGAACATGGTCATCGATATCGGCGGGGGGACCAGCGAGATCGCGGTCATCGCGCTAGGCGGGATCGTTGTTTCGACGTCGCTGCGCGTGGGCGGCAACAAGTTCGACGAATCGATCGCGACCTACATCCGCAAGAAGTACAACCTCATGATCGGCGAGCGCACGGCCGAGGATGTCAAGATCCAGATCGGCACGGCATTGCCCCTCGAGCGCGAGCTGCAGATGGAGGTCCGCGGTCGCGATCTGATCGCCGGCCTGCCACGCACGATCCCGATCACCAGCTCGGAGGTCATGGAAGCCTGCGAGCAGCCGCTCCAGCAGCTCGTTGCCGCGGTGCGCCTTGTTCTCGAGCAGACCCCGCCGGAGCTGTCGTCCGACATCATCGACAAGGGCATGGTCATGTCTGGCGGCGGCTCACTGCTGCGAAACATCGACAAGCTGCTGACGCAGGTCACCGGTGTCCCGTGCCACGTCGCCGAGAACGCGCTCGACTGCGTTGCGCTTGGGACGGGACTTGCGCTCGAGCACTTCGACTTCTTCCGCAAGTCGCTTGTCACCGCGATCTGAGGGGGCGGCCGGCGAATTCCGAGTGGCCCGCCCGGGCCCCGGCTAGGTGGCCCGTTACTTCGCCGACCTCCACGTCCACAGCCGCGCGAGCTTCGACGCACTGGCGTCGCCGCGCGACATCGTGCGCGTCGCGGCGGAGCGCGGCCTGACCCATATCGCGATCACGGACCACGATCGCATCGACGGGGCGCTCGCGGCCCGGGAGGCCGCCCCGAGAGGCCTGAGTGTCATCATCGGCGAGGAGGTGCGGACGGACGGCGGCGACCTGATCTGCCTCTTCCTGGAACGCGCGATCGCGCCGGGCCTGTCAGCGGACGAGACGATCGAGGAAGCGCGCTCACAGGGAGGCATGGTCGGCATCCCGCACCCCTTCGACCGCTTCAGAGGTTCGATGCTGCGGACTGACCGAGGCGTCGAGGTGGCCGGGCGAGTCGACTGGGTCGAGGCGTACAACGCGCGGGCCGTCGGGGGGGCCGCGAATGAGCGGGCAGCCGAGTTTGCGCGAGAGCACGGCCTACCCGGCATCGCCGTCTCGGATGCCCACTCGCTCGTCGAGGTCGGCGTGGCCTATACCGCGTTCGAGAGCGACGTGTCCGGGCCGGCCGGCCTTCGGGAGGCATTGGGGACACTCGAGATCGTGCCGGGCCGCGCTTCGTACGTCATCCGAGCGCTGACGCCCGTGGCCAAGCTCATCCAGCGGATGCGTGGCAACCAGCGGGTCAAGGGGACATCCGGCCGGTGACCGGCCAGCCCGTCGAGGACCCTGAGGCCGGGACCGGCGAACGGCAGGTCAGCGCCGAGGACCTGTCGATCGGCCGGCGGCTGCGCCAGCCTCGAACCATCATCTCGATCGTCGTTCCCCTTGTCGTACTGGTCCTGGTCATCCGCAGCCTGCCCGGTTTCCACCTCGAGCAGCTCCCCGGCAACATCCTCGCGGCCAACAAGCTCCTCCTGGTCGCCGCGTTCCTCGTCTACTACCTGGGCTTCCCGTTGCGCGGGTGGCGCTGGTCGATCCTGCTGCGGGGAACCGGTTTCCGGCTTGGCATACGGGACGCGAGCGAGATCATCTTCCTGTCGTGGCTGGTCAACTGCCTGGTCCCCGCCAAGCTGGGCGACATCTACCGGGCGTACCTGCTCAAGATCAACAGCACCGTCTCCCTGTCGCGGACCTTCGGCACGGTGTTCATCGAACGGGTCCTGGACCTGTTCGCGATCGCGATGCTCGGCCTGGCGTCGGGCTTCGTCAGCTTCCGGAACGGACTGCCGGGCGACGTGCAAGTTGTGTTCCTGGTCGGCATCGGCGTGGTCGTGGCTCTCGGCCTGGGCCTGCTGACGATGCGGAACTTTGGCCGTCGGATCATCGAGGTCCTGCCGCTCCCTCATTCGATCCTCGAGCTCTACGACAAGTTCGAGCAGGGCGTCTTCTCGGCGATCGGACTTCGCGTCCTGCCGGGTCTCGGGTTGCTTACCGGCCTGATCTGGGCCACCGAGGCGATGCGCCTGTTCCTTGTCGTCGAAGCTCTCGGGTTCCCGGGCGTGCACCTGGGCATCAGCGGCTCGTTCTTCGTCGCGCTGACCGGCTCGCTGCTTACCGCAGTGCCATTCACTCCGGGCGGCCTCGGAATCGTCGAGGCCGGAGTCGGCACATTGCTCACACTCGTGTACGGGGTTGACCCCACATCGGCGGCCACGATCGTGCTCGTCGACCGAGCCATCAGCGTGCTCTCGATCATCGCCCTGGGCAGCATCGCCTACGCGATTTCGGCTAAGCGGCGGGGCGCGGGCCTGAGGGGGGCCACCCGAGGAGCTGCGGCCTCCGGCTAGAGACGGGCACCCGTGCGGAAGACCGTACCAGTGCGCGTGAGCCGGTCGACCCACACGCACCACAGCGGACTGCACCGATCGAACCGTGATCGCGCCCGACCGGCGAAATGTTCCGGTACGAACGGGTGATACAGAGCGGGCGCCATGCACCAGATAGTGAGCTCAACGCGGCAATGGCCGCAGCTGCCAACAGGGAGCGCCCAGCCCACCGATGACCAGCCAGAACGGTCGAGCGTTCAATGAGTGGCTGCGAGCTCAGCTCAAGGCCAAGAAGATGTCCCAGCGGCAGCTCGCCCAGCAGTCCGGAGTCGACCATTCCACGATCTCGCGATTGATCCGCGGAGATCGGATGCCATCTCTCGGGACCGCGACCAAGCTCGCTCGCGGCCTCCGCGAGCTGCACGACGATGCCGACACGCCGCAGTACCTGGGCCTCATGTCGTCGGGTGCGCCGGCGAACCCCACCGCTCGCGTCGAATACGCTCTCCGCGCCGACGATGTGCTCAGCGAGGGGCAGGTCCGCCAGATCATGGAGTACTACCTGGCTGTTCGGATGCGCCGTTTCGGCCGCAGCTATCAGCCCGGCGAAAGCGGTGACCGCACGACCGACCGACCGATGGCCCGACCTGCCGCCCCTTCCAGCCGGATGGGCGCTGGCGCGGTGGTTACCACAGGGACACGGATCGGCGGGATGCGACCGATGGGTCGGCCAACAGGCCGGACCGCAGGTCCTCGCTACTGAGGCCGGGCCTCGAATTCGAATTCTTCAGGGTGCGACCCGGTACGCCCTCCACGTCCGGGTCTCGGGGACAGCGAACGCCGGCTTTCGGGCCGGCGTTCGTTATTGTGTCCTCTGTCTTGTGGCTGTGATCGTGTGATCGAATCAGGGTCTGGCGAGGTACACCGAGATCCAGCGCGCAGGAGCCGCCTGGAACCGATCGGCGAGGCCGAGCGATCCCCCGAAGCCGCGCAGAGTGGCCGCGAGTCGATCCTCGGCTGGGCCCTGGCAAGCCGCTCCGATCGCCTGCGTGAAGAGGCCGTCGCAGACGATCGCGAGTGAATCGATGCGGCCCATCTGATCGGCCTGCTCCGGCTCGATCCGGCTGCCGATGCGCTCCAGCGGGTAGACGTACGCCTCGGCAGGCTTGAATGCCGGGAGGCTGCTGATCAGGCCGCGTCGATCGCCGGTGGTTTGATCGATGCGAATCGCCGCAGCCAGCGCGGCCGGATAACCGCCGTCGCGCGCGACCGGTGGCGGCTGGTGAACGGTGTTCCAGGTCACGAGAGCCACCAGGGCGACTGAGGCGAGCGCAGGACCTGCTCCGGCGAATGGGATCCGGATCGTCCCTGGCCGAAGCGGGGGACGGGCTTCCCACAGCCTGGCAACGCCAATCCCAACGATGACGACGATCAGTGGATCGAGGAACGCGTGGTAGTGGTCGACGGGCAGCCCCTGCACGACCGTCGCCAGCCCGGCCGTGCCGAGGCCCAGGGCGAGCGTGCTCCACAACAGGGTCAGGCCAAGCCAGCGAACGGCCGTGCGCTCTGTGGCGAGGGGCGCTCGCCATCGCCAGGCGATGATCCCGACAACGGCCGCAAGAGCGAGCAGGGCAGCGATCGGGGCGTCAGTGACGAGCCCGACGAGCGGCCAGGAGACCAACCGCAGCGCGGCGAAGACAACCCTGCTCAAGGGATCCAGGGCGACGGCCGAGCCGCCGGAGCGAAGGAACGCCAGCGCGTTGTTTGCCTCCTGCAAGTTCGTCTGCAGCTCATGCACGATCAGGGGAACGTACGAAGCGACGATGAGCGCGACCGAAGCAATCGCGACGCGAGCGACCGAGGGCCCCTGTCCCTCGCGTCTGGCGTCGGCCACCATGAGGGCTGCGAGCGGCGGCAGCATCACGATCCCGAGGACATGACACTGCATCGTCACCGCCATCCCTGCGGCTGCGACCAGCCACCAGCGCGCACTGTGCGTCGTCCAGGCGCGCCAGGCGCCGGCCAATGCGAAGGCCGAGGAGAGAGCAATCAGGTTCGGGTTCCAAATGAACGTGGAGCCCTCCACGGCTGTCGCGGACACGCCCAGGAGGAGGGCTGCGGTCAGGCCAGCAAGCGGGCCGGCCATCGAGCGGGCCAGCCACCACGTGACCGCGACTGCAGCGACCCCGGACAGAGCGATCTCGCCGACCACCCAGGCCGGATCGCCGCCGCCCAGCCAGGCCGACGGCGCGAGGAGGCGCCCAGCCAGGCCGACGGCGCGAGGAGGTAGTAATAGAGGGCGCCGTGGTGGAAGTCCCCGATCGAGGTGGGCGGGCCCAGGAGCGGCCAGATGCCACTTCGGACAAAGCCTTCGAGCACGATCATGTCGTGGCCCTGATCGGAATCCCACGTGCCTCGCGACGCCAGGTCGTGGAAGCGTAAGACCGCAGCCACGGCGACGATCCCGAGAAGGCCAAGGATCTCGAGTCGCGATACCTTGCTGGAGGCGGAAGCGGTCACCGGCGCTGGCTAGCGCGAGCCGGCTGGAGCCTCTCGGTCTTTCCGCCAGGCCTCAACTCATGAGTTGGCGCCGCACGTTTCCGATCGCGCCGAAGCTCGAAGGCCTCCGGCGGCAGCTCCGGAAGAGGCCGTCCCGCAACGAGATCGAGCGCGCGTGCCATGTTAATCGCGTCATAGCCCTCTTCCATGCCCGGGGTCTCGAGGTAGTAGGCGACGTGCGCAAGGGACGGGTGGCCGAGCACCGCGCGCAGCCCCGCCGGCCCGATCCGACCCGCCCCGAGATGCTCGTGGCGGTCCGACCGCGACGCCAAGTCGGATTTCGTGTCGTTGAGATGCACCATCACGAGACGATCCAGGCCGATGAGGCGGTCGAAC
>WNGJ01000905.1_pt1 | contig 55089 bp, 44 predicted proteins | sample 5400611 | NCBI WGS metagenome assembly WNGJ01 (sample SAMN13153375, study PRJNA577476) | soil metagenome | isolation source: 40 cm soil or saprolite under Garry oak tree replicate 1 | place: USA:California | collected 2016-06-15 | reverse complement strand
AGATAAGAATGCAATCGTGCTTCACGAGGCAAGGGCGGAGATGGAAAGTTTATGTAAATAGGTCACCCCGAAATCTTATTAAAGATACTGGTTCAGTACTATGAGTTAACTAGCGATCTCTTAAGTCTGGGATAATACTGCTTAGGAGTATAATAATAGTGGCGTTAGCGTCCTTTTATTAGAGACTCTGGAGTAGGAATCCAACAGCATAAATAGATTGTATATAATGACTTTCTATGTCAACGAATACTTTTTGTAATTATATGGAAGATATAGACTATATTATGCTTATAAAAGGAAATAACCTAGTACATTGCACAATTTTGGCATACTCACTGTGATATTTAGGTCGTAGTCAAAATATTACAGTGTATCCTCGTACATTTATAATATATAGCCTACTCTTATACAAAACATACAGTCTCTTAGTGTTAGCGACTCAGTCAATCGAGGCACGAGCACGGCAAAGAGGATGCATGCAAGCCTGTACGATTGGATTGTCTATAAACGAGGATCCAAAGCTAGAGAAATGAAAGGAGAAGAAGGGCAGCGCCGCTCGAAGTTTTATGCGGTCTTTGAGTCACGTGAGCTCACGTGACTGCGTCTACCATAATCCACAGTTTTCCACTAGTGCCGTAACACTCAGCTAGGTTAACCAAACATAAATGCGTATAAGTAAGCCAGCGGATATATATATTTTATATCGAAACCAACGTTTTTAAAATCAGCCTTAGGGACTAATAAGTTTAATGGAATTATCAATTATATTTTACTTCGGGAGTGAATAAAACATCCAAGTAGGTAATCTACTTGCTCTTGGGGCAACCGGGCATGCGGCAATTGTCGTTTTAGAGTGATCATGCTTTATAGCTGGTCACTTGTATAATAAAGCGTACCTGCTAGCCGCAGCTCTTGTTTATAGAGGGCATAGGCTAAGTTCATTGCTTACAAGAGGAATATTATCCGGCGGCTTTAATATGCTGATATAACAGCATCGCATATAATTAAACTTCAATTGAGATGTAAAACGTTGAACATATACTATAGTTCGGTGCCAGGAAGCAACAAAGAGTAATCTATCATACACCCGAGATATACCTATTAAAACCACAATCTCACTTGTGCCTGCTGGAGCCTAGAGCGAAAGTAATGCTCAAAGATATTGTATCAGTAGCTGTCGCTAAACCGAGGCCTCGTACCCTCTGCGCCACGTAGCAGAATTGATCTTTTCCTGAGGCCAACCATGTCTCGAATCTTTCCCCAACCGGAGCCCATTTCTAACGCCTTAAGTAGCGGACAGCATCCATCCGAGCACAGCATTTGTGTTGTATCAATTACTACTGTTGCAAATGGTTTATTGCTGATTATACATCCTAACATCTCCCCTATGCGATTGTATAAGGATATTGCTGGTTCGCAATGAATCATAAAATGGGTCTCGAATTGGATTTTGCTCCGACTATAATGGGGAAACTTTTCGGTTGCATTATACGCGGTGATGATGTTGTCAAGTTTTTCGCCACTCGGTGGACTGGCTCGCCGTATACAGAATGTAATGATATTTGGCAGCGAAAGTAGGTACTGAACCATCAGAGGTGCATGCAGCTCGCCTCTCTCCACCCGTGGTGTCATGATACGCCACTCACGTTGAGTGGCGTAGAAGTGGTCGCCATATTCGCCGAGCGTGCCCGAACAGACCAGAAGAAGACTACACGAGTGCTTTTTGTCTAAATTATTGGTGACCGTGCCAATGCTGCTGGAAAGCAATTGGTATATTAAATTCCGAATTTCGCCAGATATCATTGCAAAGCTACGCTTACTCAGCAGTTGCTACTGAATAGGACTAATTACGTACCTTGGCTGCAACTCGTCAACGGCAGATAGAAGGCGGCGAGGAAACCGACATGGCGGAATGGGGCGCGTTTGTTGCGTAAATGGAGGTTTTTGAGCCCAACTGCGTCTTAGGACCACTATATCTTCGCTACGCTTCAATGTTAATAGCAAGTACAGTGCTAAGAGGGCAGGTAGAATACCTATCGGATAGAGAATCAGTATTGCAGGATTCCATCCTCAAAAGTTTAACTGAGCAAAGGGGATATTAAAGCAGCACAGAGTGTAAATGAAGTCGTATCCAAGCTAAGTTTGTTATGAGCTATTCAGTGACCTGAGCTCAAAATGGTTAGCGTGACGCGTTGATGTCATCATTTTGGCATGTTTACATGCCAAAAGGTCCAACTCACTCATTGCCCGCCTTCTCCCCTAACCTGTTAACCAATTCTCCATACCATTATACACAAAATTCTTCGTCAAGTCCACCGTATCACGCTACCCACCAATAAGCCCTAAAGCGTAAGCGCTGGAGAACTGGCAAAGACATTAAGATGGCGTCGAAAAACGTCCCTCCATACCTTCGCGAAGGCTATAAATGCAGCCCGCCTTCCATTCGAGTTCCCGAAGATGAAGTAGCTGCAATGGCTTCTAATCATGCCCGTCCGGCTTTAAGAGATTTATCAACTAATCGCGGTCCATTAAAAGTCAAGCAACGCTCACAGTAAGTGTTTGACGTATTATCTTACATCTACGCCTTGCCTTTTTTCCACTCTTTCCATCTAGTACTCACAATTGTATAGACATATGGTGAAGCAAGTATTCCCAGCTGCTGGCCTGCATCCATTCTCACAAAACCCCTCCAAGTCACCCCAAATTCCCAACCAGCAACAACATCCGCTTAATGAAGCCCAAGAGACCAGCACTGCACTTACAAAGCAAGCAACTGGCACCACTGTTGGGATTGGTAATGATACGCCGGCATCGCCTTCTCCTCGCCACGGCGTCAAGAAGCAAACCACTACAAAGAACGTGGAGTTCAAGGCGACAACTAGGCCTGCAGCGTCCAAAGGCTACCGATGGCCAAGAAAACGGGATATAAGAGCTGCTATAAAGAGTGACAATAGCGATGGTGGCATGTCAGTGAAGTTGAACAGTAACTGGGACCCTATCCATGACATTAGAAAGTTGACTGATTGGGAGGGAAACTGGCTTCCAGCTCCAGTAGAATGGGTAGGCCATGGAGGATTTTCGGGCCGCAATTTCTACAACCGCATTGAGGCTTGGATGAACAAGTCGGAAAAGGTAAGCAAGGAAAACATGGATATCAGCGATCCTGCTTTCGTTGCGGAAACCAACGGTGCGGTTGCACCACGCTTTTGGATCCCATCTACCCTTGATGCAAAGTCACCACAATCATTTTGGCGGACATACCAAAGCCAAGCGCCAGCCCCGCTGTCTGATTGCGATCCTGCTGAGCAGCCATGGTGGGAGACTTATACATCAGCTACCTCTGCCCTTCTTACACCAATCAACGTCCTTGAAGCAAAACTCGATACTGTCGAATTTACCTACGCCTTAGCGGTCAAAGACTTCGGAAGCAATGGCGCTATAAAGAAACGCGAAGAGGCTAAGAATGCGAAAAAGCTTAGCGCTGCCGAGAAAAAGCAGCTCAAGCTCCAAAGGAAGCGTGACTGCCAAGAAATTACTGAACCTTTTATACTCATCGACAGGAGCCTGAAGCCTAAGGCGAATGTATATCTTCGCCCTGCGTATCCCGCGGATATTGGCCAGATGACTGATCTCTACAACCATTACGTTACCAACACTATACATTGTCCTGAGTTTAAACCGCGTACGACGCAGAATTTTGTTGACCGCCTTGCCGACATCCTAACGAATGGACTGCCATGGATTGTTGCGGTTGATCGGTCTAAACGTACTGGACTTCACAGTTCGTGGGTAACCCACATCCCCGAGAAAATAGTTGGTCTTGCATACGCCGATCATTTCCATCACCCTGGAAGCATGTACCGCTACACGGTTGAGTTGGATATCTTTGTCCACCCGGAGTACTATCATAAAGGAATTGGTAGCTGCTTAATGGACAAGATGTTAAATCTTATGGATCTTGACTATCAGACCAGGGCTGGATACGAGTGGACAGTTAAAGCAGACGCATCTAGATCTGTGGGTAACCGAGTTGTCAAGACCGTGATCTGTCAGGTGCCGTATGATGCAGGTGACACTAATATTCTCTGGACCACTAAATTTCTCCGACGCTTCAGCTTCAAGAAAGTGGGTGATATTCAGTGTATGGGTTTCAAGTGCGACAAGACGTAAGTGGTGCCTTCTATTTGAAACCAACACCGAACAAGCTAACTATGCCTAGAGTTAACGTGGCTACGTTTCAATACACAACTGGTGAGGACATCAACGTGGGATTTGGTCCTATGAACCCGCTTTAGTTGACTATAGCGCCTTTCCACTCAACATCGCTTCGCCTCACGAGTCGCTATACCCACGCTATCTACCTGCTTCTTGATCGCCTAAAAGAAATGGTCAATCTTACAAAGCTTCCACAGTTCCCTGCTTATGACTTTGCGGAAAGTGTCGCTCATGTAGGCTTCACTTACACCAGGATGCCTGCAAGCTTTTATGTAGAGATTAGTTGAAGATAAATACATGGCATGATGGTTCGAGGCTGTTTCTTTTACTGGCATTTTTTGCTTCATAAAATTAAGCTCTGGACCTTGGATCTGGATCATTCTTAAATTGCACCACGTTTCACCAAATTTCAGCCTTGGCTTATACTTAAACACTCGAGATGCAGCGCGTTGGATCATACCCATGGTATATATCCCCCGATCTCATTTTCTAAATTGCCTCATGCTTGCCATAAGCATTTAGCAAGTATTTTAGTGTTAGGGACAAGGATTGCGTTGATGACTTTATTTTCGAGGCGATACCATACATACTTTAATTTACTGCTTTGGCTTGGGCTTTCTTTTGCTTGTAAAATAGATACAATATAGCTAAGTTCCTCACTCTGATGCATCGAATATACTCGAAGACATATCTTGTTTAATGACTCTATCCGAGATAGTCCTAGACAATCACACCTAAGCACGCCTGGAGTAATCTCGTCCTTCTGAACCGCCACTATGCCGAAAGTTACTAAACTGAATGCCCTAAAGTTGTAGCATACCAATATGCCAAAATTCCTATTCTACGTCTATCCCGCATTTTATCCGAGAGCTTTATTAACAATGTCTATAATACTCTGTGGTATTTGAACCTGCCGCTTTCCAACCGCCTTCCCAACTTTGTGGGTGTCCGATCCGGTAGACACCCTAGGTATTCTTCTCTTGCTTCCAGTCACCTTTTGAGGGATCTTGGGACTTACAGGGGATAGCAATAATTGCCGCTGTTTGCGCTTGGGTACTTTTACGCTTTCAAATGAGACTGACCTGACCTTAGCGTTTCCGTGTTTGGTTTTGCTATGTTCTAGCTCTTGATCCCACCTGCGCATCGCAGCATATTGAGCAACCTCATCACAGGACCCCCTCACGACTAGATCCCAGCAGTTTTCGAGATCCTTACCCTTAGGTGCTGCTTCTTTGCTAATCCAAATAGTAACACCATCCACCTGATCTCTTACTAGCCTGCACATTTCCTTAACAATCCTTCTTGCACCCGGAACCCTTAACGTTGTGCCAGCAACAATGATAGCATCTGGTCTTGCTCTTAGGTCAGATGTAATGACGGATCCAATTGCCTCATCATCAGGATTCTGCCCATTGTATAATACCATCCGAGGACGAAGATTTCCAACGCCGTGGCTCCGTTTACCGGCTTTTATACGAAAATTATTGTTATCCTCACAGTCTGCGCACGAAGGTTGAATAGGTCCATTAAAAAGCTCGACTCGGAAATTAGAAACCCTATAGCACTTTAAGCAGACCATCTTCCTGATGCACCCATGAAGCTGAATGGTCTTTGGCCAGGGTGCTTTCTTCGGCAAAGGCACTTCAGTCCTCAACGGTTCCATAGCAGTATCAATTCCATCGATGTTCTGGGAGTATAATCGTAATAGACGGCCATCGTGAGCTAAAGTCGCAAGTAAATGATGAAAGGCGGTTGGTTTTGCTGACATTGCGCTTGCCGAGAGAGTTTGTAACATATCGTGGAAAGAGGAGATGGAGACGTCGTTGTGATACACAGAAGCATCAAAGAGATCCTTTCCTAAAGATGTCCGAAAGGGCCCATTGCCAGGAGTGTCAAATATCCCAGCTGTGGATCGGAAATCAGGAACTATTTGGGAAGTTAGCTATGCAAAGTGGAAACAGTATTTGGCTAGGATTGACGTACTCCCGGCGGACACAGATATACCCGCACCGACGAGTGCAATAATCCTACGCCTTTTATGCAAAACGTTGAGAAGTCGGTTAAGTTGGATTCTCTGAGTGGCATCAAGCTCCCCATGTTGCAAATTGAGGTGTTCGGTCGTCCGCGACTTTGCCGTGCTTCTCTTCTTAGTTGGTGAGCTGGTATTATAACCAGAAGCTTCTACAGGAGATGCGCAGCTTTTGTGAAAAGGATACATAAAGGTGCTGATACAAGGAGAATGTTATAACACAAAGGAACAGTTTGAAGTCTTGTATTGTTTGCAAATGTTTTCGCGCAGGATGCGCGAGGCGCGCTAGACTTAAGGTAGCCTAGCTAGAAATTACCTAATTTCGGCATGATTGCATGCCGAAATGAAAATAAATTCCGCGACATGACTTATTTTGAGCACCTATCTACCAAACCCACCATCTCTATATACCAAGCACCACATCAATACCTTCCAATGCAATGGAATGCTCTAGAACTGAACATCCGAAAGAGCAGCAGGTAAGCACGCCGCATCACTAAAGCATACTAGCTTCGTTGTGCTGATCGACAACAGCTAGACGTTTCTATCAAAGCCACATCAAAGCCCAGCGGGCGAGTTCGTGGCAGGGAATTTCAGAGTGCCCTGGACGACTCATTAGAATCTCCTAATGCAATAGAAGACCTTGCAGTCAAACGGGCAAGGGAAATGGTGAGCGCGCGGCATTAGCAATTGAGATTAACCCAAGTTACTGATTGGCAATAGCTACACCTCAGTCTTGAAGCGTTCCTAACCTATGGTGGCTGCTCTGTTCTTAGTGTAGTCGGCGAAGGTAAGCTGCGTGTACTCGCAACCGTTTTAGATCAATGCTACCGCCTTTTATAGCATTCTTTCCAGAGGGGAATACGTATTTTATTCAAAATACTCGGCAGCGACGACTCGCAGAGCAACAAGTAAGTGTGATCACGTTATTAGCTTAAATTGGTTTTGATTTATAGCTAAGCCTTACTAGACCAAACTCGCCGTTCAAGCGCTTTTAGAATATGACAAACGGGCTGTCCTTGAGGTAGTTAACGATGGCAAGTCACACAGCCGCTACCTCTGTGTTCTAGCGCTAATATTATCCCTAGTTATCTGCGGCAAACAGTCCGACGAAAAAGCCTGCCCGGTGGCCGGGGATAACGACGGAGACTTTGAAGGGGAAGACGACATTGGTGCCGAATGCGAACTTAATGCCGCCAAATATAAAGGAGCTGTGTTTAGGTCGGGTGAGTTAGCTGGCCAGCCTGAAATGGATTGCAATATGGGCTCCAACAAGTCTACGCTAGAATGCGATACGACATCCGACGAGTCTGGGCCAGAATGCGATATGGGTTCCACCAAATATGGACTAGAATGCGACATGAGTTCCAACAAGTATGGACTAGACTGCAATACGGGGTCCGACAAATTTAAGATAGTAGCTGGGCCAGACAAAAATACGACATCGAACCCAAACATGAGCACCGAGGGGCATACAACAGCTGAGGACGAAAGTTTCGAAGTACCTTGGCGCGTTATGAGTCCAAAATGCCGTGGCAGCGAAGATGTCGAAGACCATGACACCAAATCGGACGAGTCAAAAAATGAGGTTAAGGTATATTCCGATGTAAGGTCGGACGATTCTCGTACACTAGCCGAGCCAAATGAAACGAAACCAAGCGAAACCGACAATAAGCCAGCAGCCATGGAAGAGGTCACAAACCATGTTGCGACTACACCAAAGGCACCCGGCACAGTTGTCACAAAGGGTAAGCGAAAGTGTCATAGCCTTGGGAGCACTAGTCCACCAATTGTAGATTTGGTATCAACCAATTCCTCGCCCGTCATGCACAAAAAAAAGTGCCCTGCTTTAGGAATATTTGCGACGGGCTCAATTGCAAAGAAACCTGCATGATGTTACGCCAAGGGAAGGAAACAAAGCAAATGCTGCGATTTGCTGAATTGGGCTAGGTTAGGGCTTTGAAAGGCATTTGTAGCTTTGGAATTGTCGTAGGGAATTGGTTCCTAAGCCAGATTATATAGAAGGCCAACATTAAGCTCAAAAATAGAACCTAGCCATTCACTTTCCGAGCACTTATGACATGCCTTTTAGAACGCCGTACATTTCAGAACATCGTGCATAAGCAAAAGGTAGTTAATTGATTAGCATAGTGTCGACCTAGTGCAGATCACTCCTGTATTAGGGTTGTGATGCTTATGATTTATCCACCGTGTATATATAGCATCATTTTTTTCGTAGATTAATCTTTACACGAGTTCATTCCTGACCTAAGAGTTCCGGTCCGACACATAGGAACCAAAAATATGTCTATACCTTTTGAGGTCGCGGAGGACAGCCGGGCGCGCTAAATTAGAAAGAGTCTAGCCAAAGCTAACATGCTTTTGACATGACAACCATGCTAAAATCAAAACATTGCCCTCTGCAACACGACCAACGCCAACTGTCCTCCTAAAACTTCCACTCTTCTCCTCTACTCTACTTAACAGCAGCAAAACCAATGCTTTAAAGAAGGCTCGCGCTTTATATTCTCCTCACTGCAATCGCCCACTAACTAGGCACATAAAAATGGGAGACCGTAAGCTTGAAGCGGCAAAGCAGGTAGTAAGTGCGCAGCATAATGAACAGATTGGGTTCGTTCCACTAACCAACAACAGCTGACGCTTGCTACCGAAGACTTATTTCAATATGGTGGTCGTCATGTGCTCGACGTTATTACGAATGGTAAGTTCCACATATTTCGTTACTGCGATAAAATAACGCTAATATTCTTGTAGTTCTTTTTCCGGAGCTCAACGGCGATGAGGAGGAGAAGTACAACAGGGAAAAGTTTCGGGCACAAGCAAAAGTAGAAGTCATTGCTCAGACAAATCACTCTCGTTCTACTAACCCATACTAGGTTAAACTTACTGCAGAGACCCTAATGGAATTTGAGAAGCGGGCCGTTCTTGAAGTTGTCAATAATAGTAAGTCACACGATTACAGATGTCTGCACTTTATGCTAATACCCTGTCAGTTCTCTACAACCCAGAGGCTGACTTGGAAAGCACGAGCCTACAATCCGAAGCCACTAAAGCTAAAAAGCTCGCATTAAGGAAGAAGCCAGATAGCCAGACTGGGCTTAATAAAAAGAATGTCGTACCAGCGAAGACAATTGATCTCGTAGAGCTTGAGAAAAAGGTAACTACTGCCAGTCCTTCTCCAGCTAAGCCCAAGAGAAAGCAAAATGGTCAGGTAGAATTACTATCACCAAGCGTTAGGCCGAAGAAACTGCGCCGGAGGAAGCAGATAGATTAGAAGCGGGAAAGATAATAGCACGCATTCTGAATGTGAGAAATCAGAATCGGTGGACTCTAAATACCCAGGTAGCTGTCTAAGTGAACTTAAGCAACTTTTGGATAACAGTCGTGGTTTCGACATGTTTACATACCAAAAGACTACCTAATTAACATAAATTATTCTCATCATAGTGTAGACAAACATAATGCACATGAGCAGAACTATCCTTTATTTTTTATACCCATGTCGTGAAGCCTTTTGGATTAAAGCCATTATGCTATTGGCGTTTTAAAGCCGCCAGAGAGCTAAACTTCCATAGCCTAATTATGTGTGTTAGAATAATTTACAACGATGTCCGTATTCTAATATCATGTCATTGCCCTTCTTATAGCATTTGTAGGAAATGGTTTTGGCATGACATCATGCCAGAAGGATTGTTAGCGGCAGCCCCACTAAAGTTTGTTAGCTTGTTTTTGTAGGGCAATCAAAACAACGCGACCACACTTTCAAAAAATCCACTCTTCTCTATTTGTTCGCAGCAACCAAAACAACTACCTCAAAGAAGGCTCACATATACCACTCTCCTTGCCATACCAAAACGCTTTAATGCGATGGGGGACCGAGCAAAGGAGCAGGTAAGCATATAATATCCCTAGGACTGATCAGGTTTTGTACCACTAACCGATAGCAGCTGAAGCTTTCTGTCGAGGAGACGATGGAATTCGGCGGGCGGACTGTCCTTTACGGGATTACCCAGGGTAGGTCCTACAAATTTATAGTATCAGAACGATAGTAATACCCTCTAGCTATGTACCCAGACAAGTCAATATACTTCAAGGAACCCACTAAAGGGTTTCTCAATGCTAAGAAACAGGTAAGGGATATAACATTAGTAAGACGAATCGGCTTTGGTACATGGCTAATGTATACTAGATGACGCTTGCTGCCGAAGCCTTGTTAAAATATGACAAACGGACCGTCCTTAACGCGATCAATGACGGCAAGTGATACAGCCATTGTATTAGTGTTGCAATATTAATATCTTATTAGCTCTCTTCAGCGAAAAGGTGGATAAAGAAACCACAAACACAAAGGACCGTGGGCCTCTTATAGCCAAAAAGGGTCACGAAGACTTCAGCGACAATGGAGACCGTAACATTAAAGGGAATAAGGATATGACCGCCAAAGGGAATGAGGATACGAACACCGAAGAGGATGAGGATATGAACACCGAAGAGGATGAGGATATGAACACCGAAGAGGATGAGGACATGAACACCGAAGAGGATGAGGACATTGATGCTGAAGAGAATAAGGATATCAACGCCAAAGAGAATGAGGATATCGACATCGAAGAGAATGGGGGTTACAATATTACACCGCATAAATTAACAGCTGGGTCTGAGGCAGATTCCAATACGGGGTCCGACGAGTATAATACACTAGCTGAGCCAAAGCAAGATGCAATCCCGATAAATACTGGAGCATTAACCAAGGTTACCAAGAATAATACGGCCAGCGAATATATTGCCAGTATCGATAAACTTGCGGATTCAGTGAACCAGAGTAGTCCTTCCAAACTTGATGCTCCCGCAAAAATCAGAAGGCCGTTACCTAGAAGCAGGAGAAGGGACGTTCACCAGTGACCAGTAAGACGTCTTCCTCTGGGACGGGCAAGAAACGAAAGCCGAGATTAGTCGGTAATCGGTCTGGCCAGGTAAAGGCTTGAAAGGCATTCCAGCTTATAGAGTGTTGTGGGGAAGCGGTTTCTAGGCCGGATTACATAGAAAGCCAATATAAGCTAAGAAATAGAACTTAGCCATTCACTTTCTATGCAATTGCGCATGTAAACTATACACAAGCTAAAGGTAGATAATTGACAAATTCTGGCATAAAAATATACTAAAAACATGCTTGTACCTTTTAACGCTACAGAAGACAGGCAGGGCGGGCTAACTAAAAAGAGCCTAGCCAAAGCTGACGTGCTTTTGACATGACAATATGCCGAAATCAAAACAACCCTCTACAACGCGACCAACGCCAACCATCTTCCAACAAACAAACAGCAAAACCAAAGTACTTTAAAGGAGGCTCCCGCCTTCTATTTTCCTCACTATTTTGTCCGACTAGCTGAAAAACGGCACAAAACACCTTAATGCAATGGGAGGCTATGATAAACTCGAACGGGCGAAGGAGGTGGTAAGCGCGCAGCATCGCTATAATACATCGGGTTCGTTACACTAATCAGTAACAGTTGAAGCTCTATGCTGAAGATTTATTTCAATATGGTGGCCATCATGTGCTCAATGTGATTAGGGATGGTGAGTATTACACCTGCGATGCTAATTTAGAATAATGCTAATACTATTGTAGCACTTTTTCCGGAACGTGACGACAAGGAGGAGGAAAGCGAGAAGAAAGTCCGCACAGAAATACAAGTAAGCGTTATTACTTTATTTAGACAAATCACCCTCATTCTATTAACCTATACTAGGTTAAACTCGCCATAGAGACGCTAATGGGATTTGAGAAGCGGGCCGTCCTCGAGGTCATTAATGATAGTAAGTCACACGATTATAGATGCCTGCGCTTTATACTAATACCCTGTCAGTTCTCTATAGCCCGGAGGCTGATTTGAAAGGCGCGGACCTGCAGTCTAAAGGTCACACTGAAGACCAAAAGCCCGTCTTAGCGAAGAAGTCAGATAGTCACACGGGGCTTAACAAGAAGTCTGCCGTACAAAAGGACCACAACAATATCATGGAGCTTAAGAAGCAGGTGGACCAGCTAATTGCTGCCAGTCCTTCTCCATCCAAGCCCAAGAGAAAGCAAAAAGATCAGGTAGAGTCACTATCACCAAGCGTTAGACCGAAGAAACTGCGCCGGATGAAGCAGGCAGATTAGAAGCGGGAAAGATAATAGCATGCATTCTGAATGTGAGAAGTCGGAATCGGTGGCTGTCTTGGCGAACCTAAGCAACTTTTGAATAACAGTCGTGGTTTCAACATGTTTCCAAACCAAAAGACTACCTGATTAACATGAATTATTCTCGTCACAGTGTAGACCAATGCACTACGCACGAGCAGAACTTCACTTTTCATGTTGTGTTGCAAAGTTGGCAACTCCATAGATGCAATAGCGTATGATATGGAGCCGATTTGTAACCGGATATACCCTAGAATTGCGCGGTCTGCGCTGCTAACCCACCAAGGCTCAGTATGGCACTGCTTTTTTAGCGCATGTGAGGCGGTCGATGGATCGGTAATTTGAAATCAAACCAACCTCGTCATTCCCCATCATATTGCGACTAGAATTTTGGAATGCTAAATCGGTAGATGCAGTCGACGCGTAGCTATAGGCCCCGCCGAAATCACACCCACGGTGCCTTTGACTTGGAAAAAAAATCCACCTCGCCTCCAAAGTCGCAAAATTTCGCCTACTAAAAACAATTCCACCCACGGTACGGTGGAGAGAAGGCGTATGATCTCAAAAAGCATATATTCAAGCTCGTCTTGGAAATCACGTCCTGCTAGCTATTTTAGAACTTGCCCAAGCTATATCTCCCGCTGATACGCGCCCTAATAAGCCAACATTAATGTATCAGCATATTCACACTTACCTTCACCCTGCATTAGGCAGATTGTCCGCGGGTTCTCACACTTAAAGCATAAAGTGTATGTTGACAGCCAGCCCTTATGTCGCCTCTGTCCCTTAGAAAACCGCCGCTGACCCTCTTCTATAGCCATACATTTAAAGTTAAAGAACCTCCACTCGCCTACCGTCCGACACTTCTCCAACGCATGGTCTACTCCCCGTACCGTTTCCAATGTGCTCGGATCCAGCGAGTCCACCAACTAGCAGAGCAAGCAGCTGCCTTTGAGCAGCTTTAAGTTGGCAATAATACCATTGCAAGCAACACTCTTAGTCACGCACATGCTGCTTTAGCAGCCGACTTCCTACCTCCAAGTCCTCTGCGTTGCTGGAACTCTCAGACTCGTCCGCCCCTTCCAACATTCCTACACTATCCTCCCTTGATTCACTGGCCGCCGCCAGCTCAATCTCATCAGCGCCAACCAAAATGCCTAGCTCTCTACAGCGGTTACATGACGTACTCTTACGTCTGCACGTCTGCGGTACCTTATCAAGGAAGATGCTGAGCGGCAGCAACCGACACCGCGGATTATCTAGGTATCGGGCGAACGGGCGGATATAAATCATATGGATGGCCATGATGTGGGAGGTAACAGCGGGCAAAAACCGCAGCATATGTCGGTTATCGCCAATCATAGCGCGAGTCTTGGTGTAGTTATCCATGCTGACAAGGATCCCTTATAAAGGTAAATGCTGCGTCAGACAAAGCTGCTATTGCAGTGTTTGAGGAAACCTATCTTAGTGGCACAGGCGGGCATACCAGAGGTAAGATGGGCAGCGAGCAACAACAAATGCAGATACTCCTTCTCATCCTGCAACCAACGAACGCAAGCGGTCCGGCTCCACTGCTGCCCTGAACGGATGAAGAGGCGAGGGTAGGAGGTGCTCCCGCCAAGTCGGAGAGTCTGATAGAAGCGAACCAGCTCCATCCAATGTTCCTCTAACTTGTTGTTGCACGGATCACGGAGAAAAAAGTAACCTTTATTAAGGCATCTCCAGTCATCCTAGAGGCTACCAAGCTTAGGTATGGCAGCCCAGAAAACTCGAAGAATATCGCGAGCTGACTCCTCTAGTTGCGTAAGGACGGCATAGATGTAGCGGCGAAGTTATCCATGTTTAAGACAAGAGAACCTAGACGGAGAACTTGGCCGTCTTCCTCCCAGATCAGGAGGCCCCGATGAGGCTCGTTCTCTAGGGTTGCCCGGGCAAAGCTACGCAAGTGAACGACCTCCTCAAGGGTTCGGCCGCAGCCCCAAGTCAGAGAGGTGCTCTGCAGCACTAATTTTAAATCTGCCATGGTCGATCCGATCGCCCAGGTCCTCCAGCTCAGCTCCCACGGCGGTCCAAATTTGGCCATGACATTCTGATGCCTTTGGGACAGTGGCAGATTGTACCCGTCAAGGCGTTCCGCTTAGAATCAAGACTGAAGATGCGGAAAACATAGCAGAGGAACTGCTGACATACACTGATGTAACGCCGCCGCGCAGCCGGTTGAATGTCGCGCACCGGTCTCTTCCAGGGCCTGTCTAGGTTCCAGTTGCCGAGCCAGCGGAGCAGAGGCTCCAAGGTTGTGTGAAAAGCTGCGAGGCAACGAGTAAACATCTGCTTCGTCTTACGCATCAGCAGGAGCAGCCGTCGCTCGGTGTTCTCTGGGAATATCTGTAATATTTTCTCGGCATATAGATCCCGGATGATATAGTCATCGGAGCCAATTTCCGACATGCAGTATCGGCGAGACGGCTGCTGACTGGTTAAAATGATGTGCTGGAGGGAACACCTGCCAAAATGCACATGCCAGCCGGTTTGATTAAGCCAGACGGTAGGTTGATCCGGGGGAAGATTCAATGGGTCGACTTGCTGGTCGGCTTGCATAAGCCGCCGGTGTTCGGCTTCGAGTGAGAGTTGCAGCTCAGCGTTGACTGACAGTGGCTGAATCCGATCAAACCCCTGGCCGAGGGAGAAGGGGAGGGACGGCAACCAGATGTAGCAGGCTCTATGCTATAGTTGCTGTCAACCGCATTAACCTCAAGGTCGCTATCGAAAGTGATCGAAAGACTATCCTCTCGGTAATCCGAGTCGGAACATAATAAGGTCCCTGCGTCAGAAGAGGATGACGGGTCCGGATCCAAGTTATCAGCCTGACTCGGGGAGTCGGACCTATAGCTACGTGGCCGCCGACCATCCGCCGAGGAGGGGAAACTGCCGCTATTAACGGGTGCAAGACTAGGAGCTCGCCGCCCGCGAGCAGAGCTGCATGAACAGGAAGAGGGACTAGGAGAGGAGGAGCTCCTAAGGGCGGTTAAACGCACGTGACAGAATTCCTCCCTGCGCTGCTGGTTGTAGAGCTGCATCCGTTGGGCGAGCTGGTCCAGAGAGATCCGCGTCTGCGTCTGTGGCTAAGAAAGTTCGGCAACAACGGAATGGGGAAGGGCATCGGGGACAGGTGCGGAGATAATCCAGGTAGCGGGATCGGCAGGCCTAGTCCAGCACTGCACAGCAACTATACGAAACTGCAGACCGTGGCGATTGTAATTCGAGTGATGTTTACACTGCTAATGCGAGTGCGCAGCCTTAGCGCCGGTCGTATGATAAGAGCAGTGACTGCAAGCAAGACCCAACTGCAAAGGCAGATCGACTAAGGATGCGGAGTAGTCGGGCAAAGGATGCAAATCGGCCAGAGAGATGCAAGGACGGTCCCGGACAGCATCGACAATCCACCAACGGGCCAGCGGAGCGGGCGTACGGAGTATTCTAGTAAGATGACGCTGTAGAGTGGTGCAAAGAGCTGAGCGATTAGGAAGGGCGCAACCGCGGCCAAGGCAGATGACTGTGCGATAAGCTTCGTTATAAAGCAAGAAGTTATAGTTGGAGGAGTGTAGAGAGGAGCGTATAGCTATTCGCGCGTTTTTTAACGTTATGGAATATCCCGATCGGTTGGAGCCATTTGTCTTTTTAATTGAAAGAGGCTCGAGAGTGCAGAAGAGATGGAAAGTTGTTTTATTAAAGGGGATGAATAAAAGGCGACGAAAAAGGGGTTCAGTTTTGGTTTTTATTTGGCGTGGTTGGCGTGTACGTATAAACAAATAAAGTGTTAAATCACGACATTAAGTTTAGTTTCCTTATTGCGCGGTTACCGTAGCGCGGCGGACGGAGAGATTTTACACAAAAGGGACTAGTTTTGTTATTATTGCGTGGTTCAGCCACAAGGGCGAACGTTGAGGTATTGCGGGGCAATTAATGGACATTTAAGGTGGTAGAGAATTTGGTAAAAGATTTGATAAAAGATTTGATAAATACCTATAGCTGCATCAATTTTAGCTCAGGCGTAATGCATTAGGAGACGCCAATTTTCCTTTTATACTCGCTTCGCTTCTGCTATTATTTGTCAGCACTGACACGCCTGCCATAGGGGCGCGACAGCACCAACTAATATTAAATATTGGTAAGAGCACTATATTATAGCACCCCAGTTTCACCATTGGACTATAGAACTTGCATTAATTGCTCCCTATTAGGGAATTAAAGTGGCATTGGTTTAAAAAAAAAAAGATTTAAAAAAGGTTTGGCATGTCAACATGCCGAAACCAAGTCACGAGTTATTAACGAAACGGCCGAGTTTCCCACAACACTTACAACGTAGTGGCCGCCATATTTAACGCAGAGTGACGTCAAGGGGACGCAACGCTTTTTAAAATAATCGAGGCAGAACATCTAGCGAAGCTTCGCTCGAGAACAGTATTATAGGGGAACCTTCTATGGCGCTTCTATATCGTTGGCCGGTGAAAATCCAGGTTTATAGTCGCAACTGATTGCTGGGTCGCCGATTGCACAACGCGCATACCTCACTTACTGTAGTTTTATATAGGAAATTCACTTATTGCTTAGAGGCATTATCTCTTCAATTAGGTTAAATGCAATTCTAATAGGTTCTTGAACTTTAAGGAGGTACGCGACTGAAATAGGGTAGTAAAATAAATCAATTTTGGTCAACAAGGGGGGATTAAACGCGAGCGACCTTTTCAATATGTCTGTGGACCTCTATATAATAATGCAACAACTATCAAAGAAAACCAACGAGCAAGAAGAATGCATTTTAACCATATGGCACTATATAATGTTAGGATCCTCACACACATTGTACAAGCACAGCATGGCATTTACCATTAGACTAAAAAGCTTGCATTAATTGCTTCCTGTAGGGAATCGAAATGGCATTGGTGAATAAAAAGTTTCGGCATGTCAACATGCCGAAAGCAAGTCGCGAGTTGTCAAGGAAACCGCTCAGAGTTTTCACAACATCGCTCAATTCCCTCACCACTTACTTCTTCTCCCCACTACCTACTTCCAAACCCGTTGCTTCCTTAAAAGCTAAGGTTATTTCCTTAAGCCAGCCCATCACTTTCAACCCTGCCGCTCTTCGTAATGGCAGATCCAGTTACCCCGAAAAACAAGTCTATTCCGCTCAAGGTACCGGCAACGCCAGCTGTTAAGAATGCTGTACTCAAAGTAAGGTTTTTCAATTTACTAGACTAAACATGCCTGCTAACATATCCTCAGCAAATCAGCCGCATAGACAAGGTCCTTCAAGCTCAAGATGATCCTGCGCAATTTAACATTATAATTCAAATGATTGATAGGTATCTTAACGGAATTGAGGAGAAGCTAGAAGATACGGAGGAGGCCGAAGCCGATGATGAGAACTATCTTGGTAGCGGGCATGATGATTCCGCTGAGGATGAAGTGGAAGATGAAGTTGACGATAATGTGGATGATGACATTCCAAATTTCTTTAAGGAAGCCAAGAAACGAGATGGACATGAGGGCGAGGCGTCAGCAAAACAAGAAAAGGAAGCCGAACACGTAGGTGATGCGTCAGCAGAACAAGAAGAGGAAGCCGAACACAGAGGGGATGCCTCAGCAGAACAAGAAGCTTGGGATTCAAACACAAAAAAAGCTACCACAAAAGTCTCCCAGGCAAAAGAGAATAAACTTCTTCCAATTACGCTAGATATTTCTAATGACTGGAACGTTGACAGCATCACTGCTGCAAGAGACAATTTCTTTGCAGCAGTTCACGGTCTAACAGTCAAGATGAAGAAGAACAACAAAAAGATCATCAAGAAGATTACGGAAGAGGAAGCCATTGATATTACGAACTTCTTCTTCAACCAAGTCATGGGCAAGCCAGCCTATAATCGCCTCTCTTCGCTTGTGCGGTCATACAACGAGCATGACGACGGTGAACCGGATAAAGGACTTTCTGAGAGAGCCGACGAGGCAGCAAAGAACACGAAGCATGCCACCCTTAAGCACTTTTTTACGACTATGGGAGCTGTCACTAGGGCCAGTAGACCAAACAATAGCATCATCCAGCAAATCTACCATCTTCACATGCTTAAGGATCTAGCTGAAGCTTATATGAAGCTCATTGTTGAGGTATCCACCGAAAAGCCAACTGCGATGGGGAAGGAAAAGAAGAAGAGGCTGCTGGAGGAATTTGAGAGTCAGGGCTATGGTACTGATATTGGACAAGGCTGGAAGACTGCCGTCAATAAATATATCTGTGACAAGCTTGGATACACTCAAACTATACTCTCCAATAAAGTACAAAGCGGGAAGGTTGTCCAAACATTGGTGGACGAATTCGGCACTGGAATCGTTCCAGTAATACCCACAGGCGGGCTTCGCTAGTAAGTTAACACCTGGTAAACAAGCATAGTACTAATGGCTGCAAGTCTACAAAATTTCAATGCTCTGGTCTTGGCCGAGGTCTATCCGATCCTGAACCAAAACGCACCCGTCCTACGAGAACTCTGCCAAATTGTTGACGATATCATCTATCAACCGTTAATTATTGGTCAACCTCTCAGGGTCCGGGAGATCAAGACCACTGGCAAGATATTCATGGATAGCCTGCTTAAGGATGCCAAGGAATTAGAGGCTGCGGAAGTGGAGAATGTGGATATGATGGAGGTGGATTCGTAGCGGAGAGCACCCGTTTTGGAGGACTGCTAGATAATTGCTTGGCGGTTTTTGAACTATGTTTCGCAGAGATAGAGAATAGGGCGAATGTTTCGGCATACTAATATGCCTAAACGTCTTGTATAATAACATAAAAATACCAGAGATCACCTAGCATCAACAAAGGACCTTCTTGTGTTTGTAGCTACACTAAATCTTTACATCTTGTTGTAAGCGCGTGTTGGTCGCGCTGATCAAACGGCGTAAATTCATCCATTTGGAATTAACACGCACAGCTACTTCTTTACTAAACCAGGCCTTCCAGATTGTACACGTACAGGGCTTCCCGCCCTTTAACCCCCACCCATCTTTATCTCTACTAACTACTCTGTCACGCCAGAATATTCGCCTACACTACGTATGTTTGTAATTTTCCTGCTCAGCTATTCTATTATATTACTGGGAGAGATCAATATAACTAACACTCATCTCAATACCCATCTTGACACGTACTCGCAAGAGAATAGCATGGTTAGTATTAAACGTTCGTGATTTTGGCATGTTAACATGCCAAAAGGAGGTCGGGTATCGGCAGCAGGAATTAGATAAGCTAGTTGTTAATGGCAACCCCGCTGAGTTTTCGATAACACAACAATATCGCTTAATCCCCCCCACCACCTACTTCCGAACCTATTACTTCCTTCAAAATTAAACACTCTTCAAAGCCAAGGTTTTTTCTTTAACCCAACCCATCACTTTCAACCCTGCCGCTTTTCTTAATGGCAGGTCCAGTCACCCCGAAAAACAAGTCCATTCCGCGCGAGGTTCCGCCAACGCCAGCTGTTGGGGAAGCAATAGTCAAGGTAGGGCCTTGCAATGAAATGAATCCAAGACCGCTCACTAACACGCGCTCAGCTCCTTAGGGGCATGTCCAAACTTCTAGAGGATTTTCACCATGACCCGGTACAACATGCACACTGCATCCGCCTCTTCAAAATATACCTTGATACCCTAAAGGGAAAAAGCGAAGAACAGGCGGATAAAGCTTCCGGAGCAACAACTGCTGCTGCTAAAACTTCCTCAGGAACCGAAAAGGAACCCCAAGAGGACGGCAAGGAATACATTGATAGCGGGCACAACAGTGTCGGTGAAGACGAAGAGTCGGAGGTGGAAACCGAAGGTAATGTAGACAAAGATATTCCAGAGTTTCTTGAGGAAAGCAATGAGGGAGGAGCCGCAGAAGAAGAAGAAACCAAAGACGGAAGTGAGGCCGAAGCTGAAGCTGAAGGTGGAAGGGAAACTGCTGCCGAAGAGGAAGTGGGAGGCTTAGAGGGAGCTGAGGATACAGCGAGGGTCTCCAAAGCAAGAAAGAAGGGACTTCTTCCGATTAAGTTCAACCTGAGTGAGACTGTGGACATTACCTGCATTACAGGAGCGCGAGATGAATTCTTTGCCACAGTTCGCTTCCTCAAGTTTGACGCTTTTACGAACAACAAGAAAACCGTTATGAAGGTAACCGAAGATGATGCGATCAAAATTACCAACTTCTTCTTCAGTCAGATCATGGGCAAGCCAGCACTTAACCGTCTCTCTTCACTTGTGCAGTCATATAACAAACATAATGACGCTGAACCGGACAAAGGAGTTGCCGAGCGAGCCCAGGAGGCCGCGAGAAGGACGATTAACCGTACCCTGAAGCACTTCTTTGAAACTGTTGGAAAATCCGAGGCATCGTCAAGAGGTACCGATAGTATTATTCACCAGATCTACATCATTCGCATGCACATGGAACTCACAGAGGCGTACATCGAGCTAATCAAGGAAGCTACATTCACGAATGAAGCCACTAAAGAGGAGAAAGCAAAGAAAAAGGCTCTAAAAGCGGAGCTTAAATTAAAGGGATGTCCCACTGCAAAAGGAAAAGGGCTGAAATCGGCAATGATTCAGTATATTTGTCGAGAACTGGCTATGGAGAGAAACGCACTGGAATACATAACCCAACGCGGAAAGTCCGTCAAATGTTTAGTCGACCAGGTCGGTCCTGGGATCATCCCAGTACTACCAGAAGGAGGCATGAATGTGTAAGTCAACGCCGTCTTAGAGCTCAATACTATACTAACAGCGGCAAGCCTGCATCGATTCAATGCTCAGGTTATGGCCCAAGTCTATCCAATTCTACTCAAAACGGCATCTTTCCTGAAGCCAATTTGCGAAGTTATTGATGAGACTATCTATCAGCCATTGGCAATTGGTCAGCCTCTTAAGGTCAAGGCGATCAAGACTACCGGAAACAATCTCTTAAACAGTCTGAACAAGGCTATTGAGGAGGCAGATAAGATGGAGGTGGATTAACCTTGATGGAGCAGGGTGGCGTGGTAGTGTAGAATGGCCTGCTTTTTGTTTTCTGAAATCACGTAGCATAGGCTTGTATAGGGCTAAGGAGCCTAAATTCTGGACTCTACCTTACCAATATAATATAATTTTAAACGTGCGACCCTTCTTTAATCCACTGTGCTCTCAACAGTCTTAACCGTACGCTAATGAACATCCCATGCTCTACAGAGCGTCCCTTTTAGTCTTGAGGCTTCCACTTCACCATAGTGATCATAGCTAGGGTACGCGTGAGCTGGTGTCAGCATATACTACGGCCTCGAGGATAAATGAAGATGAGTCTTTTGGCATGCTCGAATGCCAAATCCTCATATATAAATAGGTTGCAACGATAAATCTATTACCACTGTACCGTCGCCCCACTAGTGCTTCGTTAATGAGATCGTTTTACGGTTCTCTTTTTTAGATGCTTACATGCTAAATCGTCATTTCTCTAGCTTACTCAAGATAACCAGTCCTTGTTATGAGACTGCTTTGCGCTTGCAGTATTAGCTTTCTAGTTAATTTCATCAAATGCAAACTCCATAATAAGGCTAGCACCAACGGAGCGTTTGGCAACGCTCTCCGAGGTATATGCTCGGCTGCAGCTGCACAATGGCTGGCGAAATCGGCGTCGTCTGACGTCATGATACGCTCGCTTATACAACACGTTAGTTTCCAAAACAAACAACAGCTGCTTTGCTTCCTCTCCGTCGCCCTCTCCCACTTCTAAATCAACATCACTTCAGCCAGCTGTTCTATATACATGGTATGAAGTCAAAGATGATAAAATCCCACACCTTTCTAATATTCTTGTATTAATGGCGCGAAAGCAAAAGAAAGCGCCAAAGCCAATAAAATATTGTGCTGGAACTATAGAGGACCGTGCCGGAGTGGTTAGACAGTGTCAAAGAAATGTTGCCCAGAATGACACTTTCTGTCATGACCACCGCGAAAAATCAATCAGCACTTCAAATCCGTATGTTACCACGGAACACACACCACCAGCATCGCCGCTCCATACATTACCAGCAGCGTCGCTCGATGCACCACCAGCAACGCCGCTCGCCTCTGCAAACACAAGCCTACGAAAACTTGATACCTCTTACGACTCGACTCCACACAAAGCTAATCTAAAGAGCACCTTAGATGGCAACCTCCCCGCTCGACGCGAAGTCTTTTGTGCTAATCTCGAAGAGCTTACCCTTGTGAAGATGGATTGTGGAAAGAAAATCGATTCTCTCTTTAGAGAAATAGAAGGAGCAGCAGATACGTTGAGGAACTTGGAGGAGATGAAACAATCATTGCTCAATTCAGAGGCGTGGCAGAACTGGCTTGAAGAGATGCACGGCTCCTACAAGTCTGGCCAACCGCTACTGTCACAAGGAAATTTTTACGAAATACTCACGGAAGCGCAATCGATACTCTCTAAGAATACTGCCGCTAAGCCCTGGCGTTTCCGAGATATCCTTCGAGAAAAAATTGACTTTGAAGCTCCCCATGAACAACCAGAGAAACTCAGAGCCCTCAAGCCGGATATCGTCGTTGTGAGCCCAGAATATCTAGCTCCGAGTCTTCCTGTATGCGGGCAATTTCACTGCGTCATGGAACATAAACGGGGGGAAAGAGCTTTGCAGGATAACATGGCGATCCAGGATTCACTAATTCGATGCTTACAAACATTCAACGACGACTTTTTCCGACAGTACTTGTATTCTGTCTTTGTAGCTGGAACAAAACTGCGCCTTTTTCAGCTCCATCGAGGGGGCATACTGTATTTTGAAAACGACGTGGATATCCAAGACCGTCCTGATATATTCTTGAAGTTCGTTACTTGGCTATCTTTTGCATCACTGAAACAGCTAGGTTATGGGGAGCGTTTGGATAGCATCGATGGGATGCGAGTTCGGTGCGAATGGGATAAGCCATCTAGACGCCCCAATGCGGAAGTTCTCGATTCACGAGGGACAACGGTGTGGAATGTTCAAGAACTAGAACCAGGACCTACAGAGCTTAACAAAAGTTTCGCTCGACTCAGCTTGAATGACAACACCCCTGGGATACTAAAGATGCAATGGGCATATGAGACGCGAAAGACCACTGAAGCAGATTTCCTACGCAAAATTTCCGACATGCCTGGCGTACCAAAATTTATTGCCGAGTATACAGGTGCCTCGACAAAGGACTTTAGCAGCCCCGACTCAGAAATTGTACGCATCCCCTTGAGATCAGCGTACACACACCCAATATTCCCCTCCAGCAGCACCTATGAACCTTCAGGAGGCGGCTCTAATAGTATCACCGTCCAAACCCCCATCCCTAAAAAATCACGCGCCTTTCCTAGCACAGATGACAGCCTCTCCCGCCAACAGCGCTGGATTCTAATCTCATACTGCGGTGCCTCAATCGATGATACAAGCGACCAAATAATACCTGGCAAACCCTTCACTACTGTCGACCGTATCCGTGCCCTCCGTTCCGTCATTCGCACTATTTGCAACCTCTTCTGTAGGAGACGGATCGTCCACCGCGACATTTCGGCGACTAACATTCGTATTGCTCCACCTCCTGCGTCCGATTCTGAGCAGCCAGCAGGCAACCTCATTGACTTTGATATGGCGAGCTACTGGGATGCCGAAAGTACTGGCTCCAAGGCACGCACCGGCACACCCATATACATGGCGGTACAAATACTCGTCTCAAAAACGCCGCCAGTATGCCATTTACCCTGGTACGACATCGAGAGTGTGTTCTGGGTGCTGCTTATTGGCGAAGCCGCACGGGCAGGTAAGGACCTTGAGTACCCAGCCGGGACAAGCTTGAAAGCGTTAGGACTCTTAAAAGAGCACCAACTGCTCGTGACCGGGTGGTTGGAGTTGACGCAGGAAGACTACATGCAGGGCCCTGTGGGTAAGCTGTTATGCCGGATGCGGGGGTTCCTATTTGACTATTATTGGGAACCGACACGGGAGCAAGAGAGTCGCATTATGTTAGATGTAATGTACGAGGCGGAGAGGTTTAAGACGCAAGGGTGGAAGAATCCGAAGGAGCGTGCGGATAATATCGCAAATGCTTTAAAGGAAGGCGTGGAGAGGATTGATACTTGGTTTGAGGAGTGTATTAATGAGCTTTGAGCTGAATAAACTACTCTATTAGTGGTACAGCCCCTATCTACCTCCTCTTCGTGAAGGCAAATATTTCGTATAGGCGGTCCTTGGTCTGTTGTGCCTTTGAATTAATCTTGAATTATATGTGCCTCAGGGTAGGGTCCTTGTGGTACCTCTTTGTTTCTGGGAAACCGCTGGAGAAGAGACCAGCATCGACTCTAGACGAATGGTGTAGATCGCCAGGACTCCCGTAGGTTGCGGATGGATTATGGTGATTACTGCCCTTTCTAGCTCTATTGTTCTCTTTCGGAACATCAATCTCAATTATTAATAAGCAGCTCTAGCAGCTTCTTCGGATGCCCTTTCAATTTCATTCAACGCGCTGCAGTTAGCACCAGCGGAGTGTCTTTAGTGTGGCCGTTAGCCGTAAATCCTACCTCCATTGAAGCGGCCTGATTAAATAACCTGGCACAATCACTGAATGGCAAAAGATTTTCTATGACTGCATAGTGAGGGCATATTTATAACTTTATTGGCTGAGACCCCCATGCTTAATGCAACTAGAGCCCATAATCCCAATAAAAAAGGTCAGAACTAGGGCCATCGGTCTAACTTACAGGGAACAGATCCTTTGAGATAGGTGTCAAGAGAACCCATAGTATAAAAGGCGGTGATGAGGAATTAGTCTTGTGCTTCTAGACGCCACAAACTATAATTATCTCTACTGTAATAAGATAAGGAATTAATAAGCTTAAGAGGCTGTGAATAGAAGGGTGTTAAAGTTAGAAGTCAAGAGCTTGGTAGATAGTATTGGTACTTTCCGTTCACCGTCGGCTTTTGGCATGCTGTTATGCCAAAACATCTTAACACTCATCTCGACACTCATCTCGACACTCATCTCGACACTCATCTCGACACTCAACACTCATCTCAACACTCATCTCGACACTCATCTCGACACTCATCTCGACACTCAACACTCATCTCAACACTCATCTTAACACTCATCTCAATACTCATCTTAACACTTATCTCAACACTCATCTTAACACTTATCTCAACACTTGTCTCAACACTTATCTTAATACTTATCTTAATACTTATCTTAACATTCATCTCAACACTTGTCTTGACACTTATCTTGACACTCATCTTAACACTTGTCTTGATACTTATCTTAACATTTATCTTGATACTTATCTTAACACTTATCTTGACACTCATCTCGACACTCATCTTAACATTTATCTCAACACTTATCTTGACATTCTTCTTAACACTCATCTCAACACTTATATTTTAGCATATTATCATGCCAAAACCGCATAACGCGACTTAACCCTAACAATTAACAACTTTCTTATTGTACCGCTTATTCGTCGTCTATGCTCATCTAACGGCTATATAACTGGGCGTCAGCTCTACAATCACTTCTCTACTAAACGGCCTATAATTTGGATAGATGTGCTTATATAAAAGCTGTGAAACAGTATAGATCAGCCTGTTATACTAAATACAATCATTTAGGAACATGTCAAAACATATAGTACCACTTTACTAGGTTTACTATTCGCTCTCTTGTTATATTAAATATACTCATTGTATGTTGCGTTAGCCATTAACATAAAAAAATTCCCGCAATAAACCCCTACATACTATAGTAGCTTTGAAAAAATGCCGCAGAAAGATTTATTGCCCTAAAAACCATACTTTTTAGCCTTACTTCCGCCGAAGTTCTTCTAGCATCAGCCTTCCATATCCACTTCGCCCTCTATATTCGTCGCACCCTCCTCATCCTCGCCGCCCGCATCAACCTCAGTCTCATCAGTCTCTAAACTGTTGCCCTTAGATATATTAGATATAACTTCATTAGTTACAATGACACCTCGCTACTTTCCAGCGGCTGTGCCTTCCGGACCAGCATTAAGCACTTTGCCTTCTCCCACTGCCTCGCTGATCCTTTCCAAAAGAGGTCTTTCAATGCCTGTCTTAATTTGTCCAATTGTAATGGGCTGACCAGCTTTAATGGGCTGATATAGATGCTCCTCCAGCAGCGTGCATATAGGGCTAATGAAAGGCGCCTGCGTCTTTAGCAGGCTATACACGGAGGCCATCCGTTGGTTTCCCCAGCGGTTTAGCCTAGTACGTTTAGAGGCGGTTTGAAAAGAAGCGGGGTAAGCTTACTTAGTCATGACGCCAGTGGGTAGAACAGGGATAATACCAGGGCCGAAAATCTCTATCAAGGCCATTACACCTTGGGCCATCTGACAAGTGTTTTGCAGAACGGAGGGGGAGATATGGATTGAATTAGCTAGAAAGTTAATGACACATGACTGCCACCCCAGCCCACGGCTAGTTTTATAGCCTGAATCCCGGAGAAAGCCTAACAGAGCGGTGTCTTTGGCGGCGGCCAGGGTTTTAAGTTGATTAAATTGAGAAAGAAGTTCAACGTGTAACATGATCTGCTCCATTGCGGCAAGTCCACCTTGTAGATTTGGCCGTGAACGCTGGGTACGGGCAAAGGCATCAAAGAAGCTCCGCACTGTTGTAATATTAGCCTCGTCTTTAGCGGCTGCTTCCGCTCGCGCCCCAGCGCCCCTATCAATCCCGTCGTTATAGTCGGCAGTATAGCTCCGTAGCAATGCTTGAAGACGTGTTGCGGCTTTAGGCCCCATCATGTCGGCAAAAAAGAAGTTAGTAATCTCCACGGCTTCACGCTTGCTAAATCTCTGCCGCTCGACTTTGTTGTCCTTGGTTACTTCGACTTCTAACTTTTCAAGCTTTTTGTAAAACTTATCCCGTGCGACCTCAAGTGCGGCTTTATCGGCCTCTGCACTTAAAGCCATCCTGATTTTTTCAAGCTTGTCGCTGCAGGCGTCATGTTTAGTGGTAGGATCGCCGCCTTGTATGTTATTACTGCTACTGCCCACGTCTGCCTCGTCACTCAACTCATTAATGCTTGTATTTTCCTCGCTGCTGTCTTCAGCGGTTAGTTCGATTTCGTTGTCGGTACTTGGCAGGACTCGCGGTTGGATAATTTTGGGAAGATTAATGTGGTAGGTATCTGCGAGGGTCTTGACGTAGAGGCTAAGAGTAGCGACTATAGTATGAATCTGTTCGGTATCTGCCTCGTTTTTGACATGGTTTGAAAGGCTACTAAGGTAATCTGCATTACTGGGGGTAGGATCTTCTATTTGAGAATCTTCTACCCTTCTTCGCTTGGTCGGTGGTGCTTTTCGCGGAAAAGCGTTTGACTTGCGACGGGTCATTCTAGTGACAAACAGCTGTATTACGAGCCACCAATGTAACAGCAATGAGAAAGAAGACGCCTTAGCATAGACTACCAGTAGTAGTAAACAAGGGCCTGGAGATAAAGTTGGTGGGTTAAACACTTCACAAAAGACCTGCGGGAAGGTATCGTTGGATTGTTTTGACTTTAACGGAAGGTCTGTGCATCTACCTTATTCTAGTTAGAATGAAAAAAAACACGCAATTGCGGCGCCAATCCTCTAAGCCACGTGAAATATAATTACAGTATTAGCATTAGTATGCTAATTTTAGCATGTTAACATGCTAAAATATCACATACAGCAAGAGAATGTTATTTTGGTATATTTACATGCCAAAAGACAATAGTTTTACGCTGGAGTTAGCGCGGTAAAGTATATTATATTATCCTGTACATGCCCACCCCCGTGTATTAAACGCCGCCTACCATTCGGGATTTAGAACGCTTGTTTGATACCAGATGTAATACTGCCCTACTGAAACCCAACCCCCCTAGCGATTGCATCAACGCGAGCTACTGCATCCGCTAATTGTTGCATGCCATCTGGAATCCTCTCGCCATATTCTGTGATGTTATCGCGATGCAGTTGCGATGTCATGGATGTCATGTTCGGCCTAACCTTATTACCTTTCCACTCATTACTTTCTCTTGCTCGCGCCCGTTCAAAAGATGTAGGATACTGATCACCGGATGCCATAGTGTGTGGGGCGTCGGGCGAACTTTCTTGTGCACTCTGAAATTGTGAAACGGAAGTAAAAGAAGAGGTGCGGGACCCAAGTTTTTGAGGCTTTGGTTTTCGGGCTTTAGCCTGCTTGTCCGCGCGTGTGATGCGTTTTGTAGGAGGTTGCTCCTCTATAGACAAGCTTCTTTCTCTTTGAGGTTGCGGTTGGTGCTGGGTTGATGGCAATGACACCAGTTCGTTAAGTGGCTTCTTTGGTCCTTCTAAGCAATGCGTTTCTTGAAGTGTCTGGTCGATGCAGTCTGCAGGATGACTAGAAGGATCAATCCGCCGTCGCTTAAGAGCCTTTTTAGGTGGCATGAGAGCAGTACGCGAAGAGTCAGGTTTTAACTGGGTGGAAATAACTGTCGTATAGCTATGTTAATTATGAACACCTAACATTTCCAGATATTAACGCACCCAGGAATGCAGTAGAATAAAGTATATAAGGACCTTCATCTGGGTCCTCGCGAATAACTTCTCGCATGGCATTCTCGAGACTTTTACGCGCTGCATTAGAGCGCTGGGCGGAGGTCAGTATTGTCCGGGAGTCCCTGAACCGTTAGAAAAGTAAACCTTTTTCTTGCTATCACTTTTAGGCTGCTTCATCGCCGGTGGTCTGAGCCTGCTAGCGTACTATCAAGTGGGAGAGAGCAAAGAATTAGGCACGGCTTTGTAATAGGTGTAGTGCAGATAAAGTCTATCTTCGTAAGAAGGCGCGTAATAAGCGGGGTGCCAAACACATCGCCTGCCCAATTAGGAGTAGCTGCTTCCTTGGCGAAACAAGTGATAAAAGAATGTTAATATCCGTAGAAGTTACACTATTAGATATACACGTTATACGTGTTATTGAGTATATCAGAAGAACTTGGAGAAAATTTGCTTGAATGGGAAATTGTGTAAAAATTAAAATAAACTTACTGATGGTAAAGCTACGAGAGCTACTCCTTTACTACCCTGGCTACAACCCCTTCTATATACTTTTATCGTCAGCCTCGACTTCCTAACTAAGACTCTTGTTATATAACTGCTCCTTATCTTTTGTCTTACTGGACCCGTAAGCGTTGTTATATAATACTAACTAGTCGTCTTTCCCCACGAAACCCCTAAGAAATCAACAAGGGCAAACGATGCTAGCAATGCTAACCACTATACTTCAGAAACGGATATAATGCAGAGAGTGGAGATAAAGCCGGTAAAATACAATATATACCGTAGACAAGGAAGCCAGAAAGCGCCAATACCGCGTAGGACATCTGAAGGCCAGCCAAGTGTCGCCAGTTAAGGAGCCTATTTAATACAGTTATGATTATTGTTTTAAGCTGGAACAACCGTAACGTATAAAAAATGAATAATACGTCTACCTTTACAAGGGAACAGATCGCAATCCAAGTCCTTTTACTAACTAAAATAACTACTCACATATTAGTACACGCCATGGAGGACTAGCTGAGTGCGACAACTTGCCTTTTAGGTTGGTGATGTTTGTGGTGGTTTAAGTACCATTGTAAAATAAAACAGCCCTTGTGGCGTACTCCAGCTAATATGCAACGTAAGTAGGTTATAGCAAACATAATAGAAAGACAAACTTATCTTGTATGCAGTACACCGCTTTTCGCTGTTGTGATTAAATACTTATAAATGTCTAAACAACTTCGTTGTTCTAGTACTAGACGTTTTGGCGAGAAAAAATAGAAATATAACCTGGCCGCTTTATTGTTAGGGAGAAACGTAAATAAAGAGGCTAGTCAGACAATGTATATAAGGATAGGGTCACTTATTTTGGCATGTAGACATGTTAATAGCGGCGCCTGTTTTAAGGTTATAGTATTACATCCCTTTTAGCTGATGTATATTACATTAAATTTTCGCCTACTTTGATCTATTTTTTTTATTATCTGCATACCCTATTTGGTATGTCTTTATATATTAACATATATAGGGTCCTCGAAATCGGACTCTGCACCTGTACATGGTGAGGCCTACGAACCCGCTGGTCTTTGGACTCAGCAGAGCCAACGCAGAGACGTCGCACAGCTGCGAGTAGGGCCTGGTGGTTGAAATGTGGGGGGTAGTGAAAAGTTTTCACATGGGATGGTGAGATCTCGAAAACCACTACCAACGGTAACCCCCTTCATGGTAGACAACTGCTATGTTCTCCTATTCAACCCTGTATATGTAATCCTCGCGGATACGATATAGAGTCCAACGTCCCCTGACCCCCAATTGAAAGCATCGACAAACGAACGAACGAACGAACGCGAACGAATGAACAAATATACGGCCCCTCTTAACCCCCAGGGCGATCGCCCGCGGAGCATGCGGTCACTCGCCATTTTACTGCCGTAATACTGCCTGGCAGCCTGGATAACAACCCCCTACGGTTTTCCTGTCTCCTCCTTACATCTTGGCCTCTGCAAGGAGGGCCTAGCAACCGGGACCTAGGCACAAAAGACACCCGGAGCACATATATGCACATCCCGCTCGCCTTTTGGTATTAGGTGGTAGTTAAAATGGATAAATCCTCCTTACGCCTTCGATAGGCCTTAGGGGGGGGGAGGCAAAGCGTATATGGAAATGGTCAACAAGAGATAGCACACAGGGGACGGTCAAGATATGGGAAACAACAACAACAAGCACATGGCAATTCATCAGCAAGACCTAGCTAGGATGTAGTGAACCCTAGTTATGGATAAGCTGTAAGAAGGAAGCAGTGGTTCCCAATGAGTTCAAGACATCTAAGGAGGCAGGACGTAGCAGTAGGCCTGCACGGCCGCTACTACGTGCGGACATGGCAAATCGGGGTTTTTCATCCTACTAAGGTAGCTCATAGCGTTTTTCCTCCCCCAACTGCAGGGGTTTCCTTCCTGTAAATACACAAGTTTTCCCCCTTGTGACGGAGTAGCCTGCGTGGGCCACATAGGATCCGTATCAGACGTTAAGCAATGAACAATAATTATATATTAATATAGGCTCTGTCGCTTTAGTTATCTACCCTTAAGATTTGTAGTTGAAATAACTCGCGAATTTAAATGTAGCACGACATAAACTAGTTAAGTAGGATATTAATAAGAGAGATGAAAAGACACAATTATAGCCCTATATTTATTCCGAGGTTCATTAGCTAAAGGTAGTTGAAATTCTGAACAGCAGGCTCTTGCCCAATAATTCTTGGAAATTTTGTCCCGTAATGTAACTAGATACAGTTACTGCAGAAGCTAGTCATTCAGTAGCCGATATTGGCTATAGTATATGGGAAAGGTATAGAGGAGTTAGTGTATGCGCGCTAAAAGGAGAATATAACCTGATTGCAAGCTTTTAACACTACTAATATAGAACTATAGCCGAGCTAGTGACGTGGAGTTATCATTCTAAGTGCTATTCTTCCAAATACCATCACAGCCATTATGTACCCTTTTGGCTCATGTCTTTACTGCTTTCTTTTTTCGCCTTTCAAGTCGCGGCGAGTTCCTGACATAACATCTTAAACACTGTCCACCTTCCTTCCCGAGTCTGTGAAAAGCCTTCTTCTGATACTATCCTTCTTAGCTAGCGTCGTAGCTTTTGTTTTGCTCGGTGTGAGTTTTCCGGCGGTTACAATTGCTAGGGTACGGACTTTCTCTTTAATATCTTCTTCAATATCTTCTTCAATATCTTCTTCGATATCTCCTTGGATATCTGCTTTGATATCCTGGTCAAAATCTTCATGAGCAGACTCATAGTCTGAGTGAGTGTTTTTAGGGGTCGATTTAATATCATCAGAGACCGTGATATAACTATGCTCTTCTTTGTCCTCTTCGGCCATATTGGGCGCTTCGGTATTCATAGCGATTTTATCCGCACTGCTGGGGATAACTGCAACTGAGTTAAGCATATGCATGCAAGCAATAATGGAAAGTCTTTTACCTTCGAGGGCGGCCTTATGAATTAATTTACCAGACTCGGATAGTTCGTATACGCGCTTCATCGCGGCTTCCATCTAGTGCTAATCAGTTGGACTTCATAACACGACTGTAAGTGCATTATTGGAGCAACTACCAGTTCATATTCGGCATTCAGAGCCGCCGCTTTCTTCCTCTTTAAATCTTCGGTCGGCATTTTCTGTCTGGAGCGTTGTGGACAATTGGTTTTAACTGCAGCGTCTACACCAGGGTTGTAGTTATATAGAAATTGTAGTTGTTTTAAGGGGAATGCTGTGCTGGATGGAGAGGATCGTGTTGAGTGGAGGGGATCATGTTGGTGGGGTGATTTCTGTTGCTGTGTTTATGTTAGCGCGTTATAGGAGTTTTGGCATGTCGTCATGCCAAAACCAACCAGCCATAAACACTTATAATTCCGTCACACCATCAATCTACCATACTTTGTATCCATACAGATATTATTGAGTATTAAGTGCTCTTGACTCTTGGCAATCGGGAAATACGGAACATACACTCTACCGCCATCTACGAAGTCATCAACAGACATGAGAGGTAATTTGGAGCTGGGAATATCTCATTGGCTTAATCACAATAAATCATTGTAAACAACCTCTCCTCTAACCAAACATTCTTAAACCCTAACTAACCTACCCAGGGCTAGATTGTATGATGTACATGAAATCGACCCTGCGGGTATCGTCAAGGACGACAAAGCTGTTCAGTCATTCTGTCAACGTACCGGCGCAACAATAAAGATACTACTCGCGTTTGGGAACACAGCGCAACAGCTTGGCGTTAGTCGGGATGTGACTGAAAAAACAAACATATTATACGGCAACTATTATGTGCAGCTCCTTAGAAGTGTAAAGAAGGACTGGAACAAAATAGACGGGACTGTGCCGCAGGACCAGGAAGATAATCTCAGAAGATACACAACATTTCTCAAATGGAAGAACAACTCATGTGCCGAGGATGTTGCAATATTTGTTTCACTTATGCTAGATGCTGGCCGCGTTCAAATCGACCAGCTGTCAGCAACCGAAGTTAGCAACATCAAGCCGCTTGCTTTGCTAATGCGTCACATTGTCGCCTTGCCTTGGGGTTTGATTGGCCAGGAGTCTCAAGAGAAGAGCCGCCACATATTTGTCGAATTACTACAAGCAGAGGTGCCTAACTGCAAAGCAGGCGCCTACAAATGCATTCTTTCTGTGCTCGAGGAGTGTTTAATGGGGCTTCCACAGCTTTCTTTTACAACTATACACGGATCAAAGTGCTGTGACAACCAATATATGATCAAGGAAGGCATGCGTTCGGTTCGACATACAACTCTAAACCCGTCACTCGAAAACTCGAGAGAATCTGTTCAACAAATGCTGAACCACATATTCAATGCAAAAGACCTCCCCACCACTACTACCGATTATAAATGCAGCCGTGGGCATAAATGCACCAAGGCGGCCACAAAAATGACATTGGTGGTAGATCGGATGCCACCAGTTATGGCAGTACTCTTCGGGACAGATATTAAAAGGAAAGAGGGAAGATTTCGGAAAGTGTTTGAGGAAATGGAGATTCAGCATGACACTACAAAGGGTATTCGCACTGTACGTTACAAACCCATCGGGTGCGTCTTCTACATCAGCAAGATTCACTACACTGCTCGTTGGGTTGGCAGAGGGCTCAATGAAGGCAAGATCGTCCATTATGATGATATGGCAGGGGGCAATGTGGTATGTTGTAAGACGAACGATTGGTGGGAGAATATTAAAGCAACTCAGGGTGTTGTCGCGGTGTTTTACGAACAAATCATGTCGTAGAACCAGTGTTACGGCACGGGCAGACAGTATCACACAGTATCACACAGTACCAGACAGTACTAGATAGTAGCAAACACGTGACCAAGGGACTGTATAAAAACCCTCCTTTAAGCGGCGTTGCCATTCTTCTCTTTTCCTTTCTTTAGCTTTGGATCTTCGTTAATAGACAATCAAATTGTACAGGCTTGCATGCATCCCTTTTGCCGTGCTCGTGCCTCGATTGACTGAGTCGCTAAGAACCAGACTCGCCGATAAATAAATCCCGTTTACCAGTGTGTTTACTTATTTGCTTTGTAATTAAACAATTAATCAAGCCCTATATCGTTCCGTTTGATTGAGTTAGTTTGGTTGTTTGACATATAAAATATAGGTGTTATTTTTAGTCAAGGGGAGTACATAGAGCTTCTTGGTGGTTGAGTTTTGGGCGGTTCACGATCGTGATATAATATACGCGCTGAAAAATGAACATCCAAACGCGTCTTTCTAACAGCCTACCAAAATCTCCTCTTTTACCCACTAATTCCTATCGCAATACTACCTATGTTATGTCTTCCCATCTTATTGAAGCTGGTCCTGTTAATTCGGCAGAGAACGTGCTTGCAATCGCACGTAGCGAAGCCTGCGAAGGTTCTAATACCTTATCAAAATCAACCTCCCTTTACAAAGGCCTTGACTGGGACCGTGTAATTCAATATCAACAGCCTTATCGAGACCTCCTTAGAAGTCCGAGCTTTATATAAGACCGTAGCTGGCGGCTCCAGCAAAGATTTGGCGAGAAAACAACCGTTTTCTTATGCAAATATTGCCATCTGCATAAGATCAAGGTGGCTTTATATGAAACTGGTAAAGCTACTGCTTCTGCAGCAGGATACTTTGCTAAAGATATAGATTTAACGAACCCACCATGTATCGCAAGCAGTTGCTAATGAGCTTATCAATTCCTACGATTCCAATATCTTTAAACAAGCAGTTATACCATGGATCGCCGCCCGAAACCACTATCTGAAGAAGTCGAGCTACCTGAATTTTGAGCCCTACTTCATGCTTGCTCTACCAGAGCAGCTTGGCCCACATAGCGGCTATAACTGCCACGATGATATTGGCAATATTATTGCTGAGTATAATCTTAGTAGTCGAATTGGCTGGTTCGTCATGGATAACGCCCACAATAACGATACCTGCATTGACTTCCTTGCAGCGGAGCTCGGATTCAAATAAAGAGCAACGTCGAGTATGGTGCGCTACCTATATATTTAATCTATTGGCTCAATTAAGTTTATTTGGAACCGATAAAAATGCGTTTAAGAATGGTGACGAAAACTTGACGGTAGGTAGGTATTCCCTTACTATTAATTTAATCAAAACTAAGACTTCTATATTTCCTCAATAATGCAGCACGATATTAATGAATGAAATAGGAAACTCGCAACAATTGAGCCACGTCGACGTAGAAAGAATCCGAATCCGCATCAGAAGCCTCCTAATTGTCCTCTCTGCGTGCGAGTTAATAGCCTCATTTCTATGATTGGGATTATTAAACAATATATTCACCTTCTTGAGCCGCTTCAGTAAGCTACACATAAGCTTAAAGGAAGAGGCAAGGCCAGGCGCAATGGCGCAATATGGGAAGTTATCCCTTGCATGGAGTTTCTACGAAGAAGCTAAAGCTCGATTAATTGAGGCGATAACGGAGGAACATTCTGATTAAGAGGCAATTGAGGATCACTACGAAATCAATGTCAATCGCGTGTGGGCAAAGCTTCAAAAAATACTACGTGCCGCTTGATCAAACGCCTATATACTACGCAGCTTACCTACTATACCCTAACCTCAAGCGATTCCGCCAAAACAACTAGAAAGAGAGGCCTGATTGGATAACAAGCTATGACGCTTCCTTCCAGGAGCTCTAGCTTCAGTATAAAGTAAAAAAGCTACAGTCGGCAAGACAAGCCTCTGAGAAGAATCAGCCTTTGCAATCTGATATTAATAGCTTCATTAGAAGCTTTACGGGCACCGCCTTTACCATAGCACCTCCCTTATCTGATGATCAAGAAGACAAGTACGAGCAGTAGAAATCACCCACTGGCTCACGATCCGTTCTTGTACTGGAGGACAATGATAACGGAGTTTCTTAACCTCAGTCAAATGGCGCTTGATATGCTAAGTATACCACCATTAAGCTGCGATTGCGAACGACTGTTTATTGAGCTCGGTGATATGCTTGAGCCTCGTTGCGCACGAATGCGGCGTGATATTATTGCAGCTTTACAGTGTACGCGAAGCTGGAACCGCAACGGCTTTATCAAACGCAGACGCAGAAAATAACCTTTCCTAATAAGGAAATCGTGTACTGGTTTGGACTTAACTGGAGATTACACCATTTGATTTTGTTTACTGACTTTTAAATAGAGTGACGAGTCCTACCCAAAATATTAATTTAAGCTTCCAACTTTGGTGCTATTAAGAGGCGCGACCTCTTACTTCAAGAGCTGTTTTATATACATATAATGATGTATAGGGCGGATTGGCTACATAGCCGGATCGATATTACTGCCGTTGTGGCGGACAATCAATTTTTGGGCATTATTTGTATGGGAAAACTTTGCATTAAAATTAGAATCACGTGACCTTCTCTGGGAACTGCCAGAGTGACGACAAGGTTTAATCCACACCGCAGTAAGCTATCCTTATATAACGTTTAGATACTATTATAGTAACTAATGTTAACAGACTCGCTGCTTTAGATTAACGGAATTAGACTTTACTGTTGTTAATACTAGGGGTGATTGATTGTATTCCCTTTTGACCTTTAAGCCTGGCGCGAGTATTACAACACAAAACGCCCATCACTAAATCGCAGCGTAGAGCTCCTAATCCTCCTACCGTCGTGCAAGAATGTATATAGATCTATCCGAACAATCAAATCTAACAAAACCGTTTGCTAGTTTGATCAACCAAACCGAAGATCTATGGTTTGAATTGTTTATTTATTAGCAAGTCTGCGCGGAATGTAGTTTGGTCTCAATCTGCTTATTGCATTGTACACTATCTAGTTATGTTTTGTGGGTAGTTTATCAGATAGTGTTTTTAGAAGAGCACATTCTCCTTAACTGAATCTGTTTTCATCCTCGCGTCCTCGCCGTTATTGTAAACCCGCCCAACCACAAGTCTGTAATACAGCCCGCCTCCGCTATCTCTGTGTGGCATAAACCCTACCCTCACTGCCCTTTCCCTTCTTGCTTGGGTTTGGCTCGACCTCGTCGTCGCTGGATGGGATTTCGATGATGTGAACCATGCGCGGCGGTCGCGTTTTGCTCAATGAGGCTTTCTTCTCGCGCGATGTAGCTGCCGCATCCACTTTCTCGGGTCCTGGCTTGTCGTCGGCAATCGTATCTCCGCAGTTCTCGAGAGCTTCTCCGTATACAACTAGGTCCAATAAGTTTTAGTCAGGCGTTTGAGAGGCTATTTGGGACTTACCCCGGAACGCAACTTGGTAGATTATACTCCCGCTTCGGTCATATCTTAAGATAATAGCCATTTGTTGTTCCATCTAATTCCGGTTATCAGGCTATCAAACATTAACCTCAATTGTTTTGGTGCGCTCACCTCCAATACTGCTCGCTCTATTGCCGCGGCTGCCATATTCATAAAAGTGGTAACAGTGCGCACTTTATAAAAGATTGTGAGATACGCTCTGTAGAAAGTCGCAGTGCGTGCTAAGTAGCCAAGCGGTAGTTTGGAGTGGAAGTGAGGCGGGTTGTGGAGTAGAGTCTTTTGTGTGGATGGTGAATTTGGGGTTATGTGGTTACGTAAGCGGGTTTCGGCATGTTGCCATGCCAAAATCTAGATTCTATCTCTCTTCTTGCCATTTCAATGTTATATTATCCTAAACCTCAGCAGCAGAGTGCAGCTAGTTTCGTGCATTTTCTATAACTCTGTAGAAGACTGCTAAGGTATTACTCAATCTGCGCCACCCTCATCTCATGAGTGATGGAATTGGACTGGACTGGAGTGATTCAAGCTCATATCCACTCCATCCAGCTAGTAAATTGTGTGACTCCAGAAGCCTTACGGAGTCTCACGGAGCCTCACTATATTTATATACTATATTTAGAAAAGCTTGGCAGTAGTATAGTGTTATAAAAGGTAGTGTAGATATAGTAACTCACCAAAAGCTACCTATATTATACCCCACCAATAACCTCAGCATTATAGTCAATCTCAATAGCCGTATATTGCTCATTTAGTTCCTCTTCCTCCTCATTAATTATATAATCTCCCACCTAAGCTGAGGCCTCCGCGGCAACTACGGCAGCAAGTCGAGCCTTGGCAGCTTCACTTCCTTAAAATATATCCTTTCGCAAGCCTCTCCTACAATTTAATCTATTTCCTTATTGTTAAATGTGCCTTCTGGTGGTTGCCCGTACAAATGCGGAAGAACCTCATTTGCCTTAATGATATCCATTTGTAATCGGGAAGCATTACAGGTATAAAGAGTAAGTATACTGCAAGCTAACAAGATCACAGGAGGCATATAATAGGCTGGAGATGTGAACGTGTCCGACAGCGCTTCCAAGAAGCCGCGTCTTGAGAGCGATTAATAGCTCGCCGAAAGTGTTCGTCAACAGAAGGAGTTCATCCGGCAGAAAATTAAAGAGTTCTACTAGTTATCCGTTGATTTACCTTTTGAAGGCGTTATTCAGTGTGTCCAAGAGTCAGCGACGCTATCAGCTTCGCTGCCAAGAGGCTGATAATGTAAGCAGTCAGCCATAAGACTGCAGCTAGCTGACAGCTCGCTGTCTTGGCGGAAAGATTTGGTGGTGAGTTGAAGCTTTTGGTAGAAGTTGAGGATATTCGGATGATCTGGTTGGTTAATTATACGCCAAGCAATGGGAAACCCATGGGAATCTCTCGCTTAGCCATAGTAAATAAAGCATTTTCCCCAATATCTCCATTGCGCGCCGAAACCCGTGCTAAAGCTTACCATTTTATTACCCATACAAAATGCAACGTACATTGCATTTCACGCGTCAGCCAGGCAGTAGAGCTTCTTCGTCTGCTTCCTCCTCTACTTATTCCTCATTTAATTCACAATCTACGCGTCATTCAACTCCTTCAGCACCCTGTAGGGTTCGTGGATCAACTGCTTCCTCCCCCCTTCCAATTGACGATAATACCGAATCGGGTGATCAAGATGATTCCGCATCGCGAGAGCCTCCTCCAGCAAATCGGAACTATGGCCGTATCTTTCCTATTGATTGGGACAATCTCTACCTAACAACATACGGCAAGCTTACTGGCAAATACGGATACCGGGTTATCAATAAGCGGTTGCTATTAAGCAAAGCTCCTATATCACCAATATGGAAGCATGGAGCAGACCTTTTTTGGGACGGTCCTTTGGGCAAAAAGAGGCTCTAGCTGTGTAAGCTCTGCCATCTGGCTCGAAGACCAGGTGCTTTACTTACAATTAACGGCAACGATCATATCAACGGCCATTTGAAGTCAAAGCATGACCTTATTGTTAACCCCAAAAGTCACAGTGGTAGAATACAACTACCAAGCACAGAGGCTTCTACTTCCGCCAGCAGTCATGAACGCCAGCCGTTCTGGGCAGCTGGCTATATTCAAGCCTATGTTGATTGGACAATTCTATAAGACATTACCTTCCGTCAAGCTACAAGTCCTCATACACGCGCTCTGCTGACCTTTGACCGTCCTCAGATTCAGGACTGTCTTACAAAGGCGCCTACATCACTGAGCGATTGGATTAAGACCGCATTTGAACAGCGACGCGTTAATATCAAAGACCTTCTCCTTACCGCACTCAGTAAAATTAATCTTACCTACGATATCTGGACATCTATAAACGGAAAGCCACTACTTGGTATAGTGGCCCATTTTATTGACAAAAGTGGAAAGCTTCAATCAGTACTTTTGGGCCTTCCACGACTGCGAGGATCACACTCTGCTGAAAATGTAGTAACGGCCCTGGCGTCAGTAATTCAAAGTATCAATTTGATCATAAGCTTGGCTCCTTAATAGCCGACAACGCCAGCAATAATAACGAGCTCTACGACTACCTCTCACAAAGCCTGTCAGTAACTAAAAAGGGACAGCTTTGGTGCGTTAGCCATATTATCGACCTCATTGTCAAGGCTTTAATATATGGCAAAGGCATAAGCAAGCTTAAACGCTCAATGATCGGCACAAGCGAGCACGTCAAATTTGATCTTATGCGGCAGAGAGGCTCCGTAGGCAAGGTTCACAATATCGTCAAATATATTATGCGATCAACAAGACGCCGCGAGGACTTTACTAAGAACCAGGCTGAGGCCTGCATTAAGGACGAGCTCTTTGATCAAGCAGAGCTTCTACTTATTAAGGACGGAGGCGTTCGGTGGAATTCAACCTACTTCATGCTCCGCCGTGCCTACCTTCTTCGCAAAGCAATTGATAAATATCTACTGGCTTAGAGGAAGCCCGCCAATGACAGCTACGATCTATCGCAGAATGTGCTTACTAATGAAGATTGGCAGTAAGTAAAGCAGCTTGTTAAGATCCTAAAGCCTTTTATATCAGCCACCAAGCGCATAGAAGGTGACGCCAACAGTCCTAATGTTGAAGGCTCATATGGCGCTCTATGGGAGTCAATCACTAATATAGAGCTACTCCATCAAATCCTCCAGCGAACTCAGCAGAGCCTCAAGAACGAATATAACTCCTTTCTCAAATCGGGCGTTAATATGACTATCCAAAAGATTAACAAATATTTTGATAAAATGAAGGCCGAGAGCCCTCACTATTTTGCCACAGTAATCCTTCATCCGTTTCTCAAACACGCCTGCCCCTATAGTGGAAACACGCCGAGCGGTGCATAGAGACTTTATTTAATGACTATATCAATGAGCAAGTAGATAAGGAAGATAAGGAACCAGCTGAGCCACAACGCAGGAAGGTTCCTTATAAATCTAACGATAATTCAGCTGATAAATATACACAGTCCTTAATCGTAAATAAGAGCCTTACTTCCTTAAAGCACAATCAAAAGCGTATCAAGCTCGCCAGTAAGCTTAAACGCTACTACGACCAGTACTGCCAACAATTAAATATCCTGATTAATTGGCGGGATATTTAATTAATTGACGCACGGGCTATATTTAATTGAAGCTAGCCTGATTGACAGCTGATTTGATTAAACTTCCAATCAATTTTGGCTAGGGGGTTGTCCTAGCAACGTGCCGCGATACAGTGGCAGAAAGAACAAAAGGTAAGATATTGAGCTCATTAATTGCAAGAATTCGCTGGAATTTGCTTTAATTTACAAGATCTGCCTTTAGCCAGTGCCTCTAACACTCACTAGCCTCTATAACCTCTGCTCCTAAGCAATTTCGCTCATCCGTAATAAGCCTTTTGGCCGCTAAGAACACGCGTTCTACCTTACTACTTATTGCTAGTATTAGGAATATGTCAAATACTATATATGCAAGGATAGGAAATATCACAGGGCTACAGTGAAGTAGGCTGATGGACTATATTGTGCTATAAAGAAGAGAAGAAGGTAAAAGGGGGTATTGTATACAAATAGTAGGGCCAGCCGCCAAGGTTACATTGGGCCAACATGGCGAGGGTGACGACTCCTAGGCAGTTGGTGAATATTCGTATTCAGTTCATGCCTCCGACCAAGAGAGCCTCGGTGCCTCCGAGTTTTATGGGATAGTTACATCTAGACAATATCGCTAATTTGTTTTGACCCAAAACGATTTGTTTGCCCTCTTATTTGCGCCTCGTTTGTGCCCCTCTACGCCACTTAACCACTTACCGTGGTATCAGGTCAAGGGGTCTAAAGGGGATGTTCGGTTGCAACTCCATATTCAATATAGAGGCTCCATATTGTAACGGAAATGGAGCTCAAATATGGATATGAGGGTGTTGTTCGGTAAATCTGGCGACTTTTGAATATGGAGCTCCTCCATATCCCTTTGTGCGGCAACCATTTTAAGGACTTTTCGTATATGCACGCCTTATAAGCCAATCTAGAGGCTCTATACCGTATAGAGTTGGTGTTGAAGCCTCTGGTCAGTGCGGTTACTCGGTAGCAAGGGTGCTGGCGCCTCATTAATGTCGCTGATTGAACCGTTCAACTATAATTTATTTAATATATACAGCACATCCTTCCTTATAACCTTAAGCTAGTCCTTTACTAGTTTATTTTATTAATGCTAAGGGGTGGCTTCGCACGGGCCTGCCTCACCAAATCTTATAATCACAACCCAACCCTACCCGCAAATGCACGACGCAGCGGTCGTACGGTATCAGCAGTAGCGGTAATGGATTCAGCGGGGTCACTTATGGTGTTTTAATACCTCCAGCGGTCTTTTTCGTGTCGTTTTCGACTCGAACCAATTTAATAAAGTTTTTAAATCGGTTCGACCCCTGGTCTTCATCCCGCACATTTCTGGCAGGTGCTGTCTGAGTCGCTTACTGAGATAACGTAAAAAATCAACACCGTCAACCAACATACTCCAACTCACATTCATCGTCTCAATCATGATACAGCGAACTATCAGCCCCAGCGGGATTAATAATGCCGGCATCTCCTGACCCTCAAGTAGCCTCCATTATTACTTCACATCCGCCCATTGTCCCGCCACCAACCGTTTTCGCTCCTACTGCTCCCGTATCGCAGCAATCCAGCAGCTCTGGCGCAAAGAAGCGTAGAGTGCAACTAGCCGATGAAGATGTTACATCCGTCGCATCATCTGGACCGTCCGCCTTCTCCCAGTCCGTTAAGCAACGAGTTGCCAAACTCGACGGCGCATACTGTTGGCAATGCGGCGCAACTCCGGTGCAGACCTGCCATGTCATCGGGAAAAAAGACAACTCTGTAGGTCCCTTCATAATCTCTATACTTTGGCATAGCTGACCTGCTGCAGTTTAAAAAGATGATCCAAAATGGCTTAATCACTTTTACTACGGTAGGCGATGTTGACAACGCCATCCCGCTCTGTGGCCTCTGTCATGCGAATTTCGACGACATCTACTACCCCGGCTTCTTCTATCTACCCATCGACCTAGAATACTTCATTGAGACTGAGAAGAAGAACTTCGCTATACGGAAATCATATTTGGAAGCCACCGGACAATACATGCCCCGCGTCTCCCCAAACGCGGGACAATACCTTATGCATCAGATACAGCAAGGAGTGGTTCCGGAGAACGCGATAGGGGGGCTGTATCAAAGGTACACGCTGCGGAACTACTTTCCCAGCGAACCGGGCGTGACGGCACCGGGATTAGACACGTGGATACCGGGGCGAGGACCAGAGCCTCCAAAACAATGGCACGGAGCACCGATGGCAGCGATCAATAGAGGCTTCGCGGTTCTCGGACAGGGGGTTTGGAAGAATATGGGCAAGGAGAAGGCTTTGCTGAGGAGGTTGCAAGATTTGTATGAGAAGGAGTTGCCGAGCATCACCGCAGGAACTGGTGTAGCTACTGTGGGTGGTGGAGGCAGCTCAGGCGCGGGACAGGAACATGCTACCATCGGAGGGAATAGAGAGAACTCTGGTAACCAGGTCCAGCCGCCTGCTCAACCGCCTCTCCAACCTGGGAATGTAGGCACGCTGTCCAGTAAAGAGCTTCATTCAAACCAGTCGCAGAAGTTCGCGACGCACGGAAGCGTCAGCGGCTGTACAACGGACAGTGGCATTGGTATATCTTCTGGCACGTCGAAATCGAAACGGGAAGTTGTTTCCAATCAAACCGCTACGCCTAGCAACAGTTCGTCCGAGCGTCGTGTTACTCTTACTCCCAACAATCCATCTGCCACCGCTTCCGGGCATCACGAATCTTGGCCTGACCCAGAGCCGCAGTGGAAGTGGGGTTCCTCATCTTCAAGCGCATCAAAGGCCTTCCTTTGGTCTGGGACGTTTAACGGCGTCGATGACTAGACTACGGTCATTGACCCCAGTCGATTTCCATGGCAACCTCCTCAGGAATGCATTCTGTGACGGCAAGCTTCGCTGATCTGCCGCATATCTTCGCGACATTCATAACCCATCATACAATACCACATGAAACGGTAGAGGGGTAAGATAGTGACCAAAGAGCTGCGGAGGGGGTTATGGCACCAAATTCTCACATTTAATAGTACATGCGCCAGAGTACCTGCCGGGGTAATGGCAGCAGATACATACGCCTGTATCTGGGGATTGGCCAAAATACAGCATGCCAAGCTATATATAGTGTAGTTACATCCCCCAATCGAACCAGTCCTTATTTAATTGACAAGCCCCCCTTGTATTGCGACATGACCTCACCTTAACCAACCAATATCCTGTTACAAAAAATGGTTTGTTTCAAAACATTTGACCCACGTCTACGCGTCAATAATCATATATGGCCGCGACGCGGTTATCGCCATGCAGTTACTGTCGGTTCACACACAGATAGTCACATAATAGCTCCTTCTTTGAAGAGCTGGTACGTGGTTAGTTTCTTAATGTCTTTTTTTTTTTTGACATGAGATGTCATTCTTAGATGAAATCCGACGCTTGAATTAAATTCTGCCAAATTCTGCCGACCCGATCGAACTCTATCGCATCTGCAGGTGGGCGGCCTCGCTACGCTAACCGGTTTGGGGTTTTTTCAGAATGCCGGTCGGACCAGCTACGAACCACCGCTACAGTACTACTGCAAAATATTTTACACTATGAATCCCCAAAATCATTTAAAAAAGCTTAGTGGTAGGCCAAGGAAATACCTAACTCCTCAAGACGCAGCAAAAGCTAAAAAGCAGAGCAATCAACAACGATATCGACGAAACCTCCAACCTCAGGGACCAGCAGATTTTATTGCATATGAACCTCCACTCCATCAAAATGTTCCAGCAGAAACCCCCCAAACCGGCCTTCGAATAAGCCTCGATATTCAAATTCCTCAAAATAGCGATACTCGACAAGGCGATACTCAACAAGGCGATGTTCCACAATCCCTGCGACCAAACTATGTACAACCAAGCGAGAGCGAAAGCGAGAGCGAATCGGATACTGACCTCACTAGGCAGATCCAGCAGGTACAAATAGATGAGCAGAAACACAACGCTGAACGGGAAGAATATGAGGCGGAAGTTTCTCAACGGCTGAATGAAATGCATGCGATGACCGCCAAAATTATACCGCAACCAGATAATATAAATAAAGCCAGCACACCCGGCAATTTGGCGACATTAGGCTTGCAGGCAATAGAAGGATCAGGAATTACCGCCGGAGCAGAAAGGGCTAGCGAAAGAGGGTCACGGCGTCCCCCCTCAAAAGCCGCTTCTGTAGATGAACCAATATTGTTGGATAATAACAGCGTTGGTGCTTCGCGTGCTTCAAACAAATCAACAGACACCCGAAAATCACAAAAAGCAAGAACCCTATCGCAGACACTAAACCAGCGCAGCTCACCTTCCCTACAATTATCAAATGGAAGTCTTACTAAACAAAGCAAGTTGTTCCCGGCTCAGACCAATAATCCCCCGTCCCGGATGAAATCCCCACCAGCAAGAGCACCCACGTGTAACACGCCAACCCCGCTAGTCATCCAAAGATCTCTAAGCACTGCTTTATCTTCATGTCTTCATCCGGCCGAAGAAACAGTCCCACCTACACCTACCCAACCCATAAGTCAAGGAACACTACCGACGGCTTCTATCCCGCCCGTAGTCTCTCCCACACAAGCTGCCGCTCCGCCCGTTACAGCCCCAACTCCAGCTGCAACAGCACCCCTAGAACCAATAGAGCGGACGGCTTTTAAGCTTGCTAAACAACTTCGGAGTTTTCAAGGCTGCACCCATGAGCAGCATAGAGAGGCAGATCAATTACACCAGCAGCACCACCAACGCCCCGACGTACATTCTAAGTGTTCTTCTTTACAGCAGATTACTACTATTATCCGCGGGCAGTATAATGGAGGATCGCCACTTCCAGACGTGCTAAGCAGCACTAAAATGATGAAACCAGCGGACCTCCGCAATGTTGACTGCCAGGGGGCTTTTGAAGGCACAAGTTGCTTTGCTGCCCCCGAAGATATTGGGACTCGTGATGAGAACCTGCCTAAAAACCTATGCCTGTCGCAACACTACTCTACCAGTAACAAGAATCGCCGTGCCAAAGTAACGTTTGATATTGATAGCATCTGCTGCTTTCCTAGCAGCTTAGGAATTGCTCGTCGTGGGATCAATTGGTTTCCTAAAGCTCATCCTATTCTCAATATTACTGCGGATATACACTTCGGCTTAAAAGTACCTATATACAATAGTAGAGGAGTGTTATCTGAGAAGTACGTCCCACTTCATAAGATACCTCACTACTGTTTCGGCACTATTATTGGTATGGAGACACTCTTCATGTTCATCTTTTTTCCAGCGCTCCATCTGGAAAGCGACCATGAGTACTCTACGTACCTTGGCAAGGAAGATCAACAGCTTTGGTATGATGCGGTTCTCAGTCCTGCTTTAACCAAGACAATTAGATGCTCAAATATTTTACAGCATTATCCCGCTTCCGCCCACATTGCCAATGTAGATTCGGCCGGAGTAGCCGCGGAGTCTCTCACCCGAAAAGAATGTGCTAGGAACCAGCTTTTGAGACACGCACTGCAGCCTCAATATCTTGATCCTCTTTGGACCTGTGTACTCGAGACTATTGAGGATAATCCTGGCTTCCAGCGGTTCCAAGGTGCAACCCTCTTTATAAACGGAAAAAATACGAAACTTGAATATATGGACCCCAGTCTGACGGGAGCATATGCAAGATGGGAAAATCACTGGTCCGAGGCAACCGACCCCTAATTCTACAACAAGGATCGGACTTTTGTAGACCTCGCAAAGCAGGTGACCTCGGAAGATAGTGCTTTGCCGTATGATCAAATACCAGATAGCCACGAGGCAGAAGTATATCTGTGGAGGAGTTGCTGCCTTGAAGCGTATTCTCAGACTCGGGAAGTCCTTAATGCCAATGGAAGCCGAGCTAGGGGCAATCCTAAGCGCACCAAATACTCCTGGGCAATAATGCGAGATTCGATGAGCCAGACCATGTTTGCTGCACCACGTGGAAAGGAAAGTACGGATGGACTAATTTATTCCCAATTTTATACACTAATAAAGGGTCCATTCGACACATCAAAGACGTATGTCTTTGATAATGAATCTCTTGAGAATCTTGCGTTGGACCCCGGGTATATTCGGTCACTGCAGCAAGAAGGCGGAAGCATTACGTTTTCTAAGGCTGTCTGCGAGTTTGGTTACCTTCATGGAAAGAGGCGAGCTCATGCCAATCTAATTGACAATCAATGGAAATCATATGGGATTAGGGAAGAGCACCGTATTTCTCTTACGATGGTAGGTGAGATTTATGAGCAGTGGCGTGAGTGGGACTTGTACGATGATGATGAGATTGACCACAGCCAGTACGCCCTTCCTTATTATATCATCCCAACTCAAGAGACCCTTGGTTTTCTATACGCCCAGATCAACAAGTACTGCTTCCTCTTCGAGCATGTTCGTGCACATACCGCCATGACATATTCCTTGCCGGAGACAATGGTTATGGTTATTGCCCTGCGAGCACTCCGGTTCTGCTATAGCAGCAATCTTCTACAACGGGAATCACTTTTATATAAAGATCGCTGGGAGCAAGAACGTAACCACAAAATCACGGTTAAAGAAGGGCTTGGTATGCGTGATAGCATGGAGCGTTGTGGTCTTGGCTGGTTTCTACCGAAGTTCAACTGGGCTATATGGCGGCTAGCACCACCGCATGGCGAGAATATCCTGGTTGGAAATATGCTGATGCACGAAGAGTATAAGCGGAGGTGGAAAGCGGTCAAAGATCTCCGGGATGTCTTTATCCGCTTCAATCAGGCCGAGTCATGGTATGACCGCTACAATGTTCAAAGAAATCCATCACTATTGAGAAAATGGCTTGAATACCTCCACGTCCTCAACCTTAAGCAATTTGACACGGATATCTAGAAAGCAATGCTTAAGATCAATAAAGGCTCACCAGAACTAGCCACCAGCGGCAATGCAGCAAAAGGGCGAATTTCGATTCTGCTACCGAGGCATGAAGGAGATGTTTTCCACTGACGGGGTAATAGGACCACCGCACTTTGTGATGGGAAATAAGATGCGGTTCGAGAAAGTAGCAAATCTACTTGACTTCTTGTTTCTATGGGATGACGAAGAGAAGCGGACGGGCTGGGGTAGTAAACCGTATCGAGCAATTTTGCAAAAAAGCTTTGAGTTGGTTGAGAGGCGATTAGGATACAGGAAAGCAGAAAGGTGGTTAGATGAATTCCTCCATCTTGTCCGCCTAACGCATTGGATCCTTCCATACCCGTCTGATACTGCTCTTATTTCGTCAACAAAGACAAGCCGTAGTCAAGGACTAAGGCGACGAATGATGTGGTTCTCGGCAGTATATGCAAACCCAGAGAAAGTAGAGCTTCCAGTCCGTTCAATGCCTTGTACGCTTTTTAATATCCTCTGGGCTGCACGTCAACAGACGTTTGGAAACGGACAAAATCAGCAAGAATGGGGTACATGTCAGCTTATTAAAGCATGCAGAGAGCAAGGGCTACGGATATACGGGCTTGAAGAGAGTGAGGAGTACTGGGTAGTAGGAAAGAAGAGCATTGGACTAAAAGGTTTTTCACCGCTGTGGGAGCGGTCGCAGCCGCCAAAGCTCTTGATGCTAGAGCAAATTAAGAACAAGAGCCTTGAAGAGCTGGAGGAGCTAATGGTGGAATGGAGCCGGGACGAAAGCGGCAGTGCTTGGAACGAGGAAGACTTTAGTAGTGAAGAAGGGAATGGGCAAAGAAGTGATGAGGATAATAGGGTTGACAGGAACCAAGATATGCGATTAGAATCCAACGAAAGCAGAACGGTAAGCCGTAATGTAACTGCTAGTAGTGGTAGTATTTTTATTCCATCTAATTAGATATTGTATTGCGGAGCAAGAGGCGGAGTCCGAAGAGGACGTAGAAGAAGTTTAACTAAGATGGGTGGGGTGGTTCTGGAAAAGTCGGAGCGGTTTCCTTGACAACTCGCGACTTGGTTTCGGCATGTTAATATGCCAAACCCCCTTTTTTTTTTAACGAATGGCAGCTTAATTCCCTACAGAGAGCAATTAATTAATACAAGCTTTATAGTCTAATGGTAACTGCGGTGCTGTAATTTAGTGCTCTTGCCAATATTTAATATCAGTTAGTGCTATCGCGCATGCACACGGCGGGCGTATCGGTGGCAATAAACAATGCTAGAAACGAGCGTGGAAGGAAATGGCGTAGAGGTAGGAAATGGCGTAGAGGTAGGAAATGGCGTAGAGGTAGGAAATGGCGTCAAGGTAAGTTCCTATATATCTTGTTGCACTTGTAGCATATAGGTAGGGTGGAATGTTTTATAAATCAGAAGACCAATTCTTAATACAGGCTATGTTATTATGGAAAACTTTAGAGCGGTTTCCTTAACAACTCGTGACTTGATTTCGGCATGTTGACATGCCAAACCCCCCACTTTTTTTTACTAATGCTACCTTAATTCCCTAACAATATGCCAAAATATAATTATTGCGAAAACGGATAATAATTAATCTAAATAAGTGTTGAGATAAGTGTTAAAATGAGTGTCAAGATGAATGTTAAAATAAGTGTCGAGATAAGTATCGAGATAAGTATCGAGATGAGTGTCGAGATGAGTGTCGAGATGAGGGTCGAGATGAATGTCGAGATAAATGTCGAGATAAGTGTCGAGATGAATTGGAAATTATTGAATATTAAATATTAACGTTTAATATTCAATATCAATACGAAAAGTGTTAACATTCAGTATATTAAATATTAAAATATTTTATAATAAATATAGCAGTATTGTTCTATTTTACCTATATATTACCTATTACCGATACCTCTACCTACTCAAGTGTTCCTTCCCGGAACGAGTCGCGTTCCCAGTTGTCCGAGCGAGAGTGCCGCCTGTTGGCCCGTGCTGCTCCAGCCTCCTTTTTCCATCTCGGAACGCGACGCGTTCCTACTTTTTCACTATATATACCGTTCTTTCTAATCGTGCGTTACGTAAGATAATATTTATTCATCTTTGCCTTATACCAAGTATTATTATCGCTAACTCCTCTCCCAAAGGAGGTTTGCCGGCAACACTCTAACACTTTAGCTGCTATGTCTCAACACCCCGCTCCAAAGCGTATTTGCGTATCAGGATCCGCTTCAGAGCATGATGCTGTTATAGATATAGGCAGCGTTGGCTTGGTGCAAAATGGTCCATGGGCAACACGCGAGGAGGCCCAGATATACAAGAACGTACCGAAAATGCCTTGGGCTGGATATCTACCTCTCTTCGGTTGTCTCGGCGACTTTGAAAGGATAGATGTGGTGGAGGAGCAGCGCGCAATATTGATGCATGTAAAGAGCGAGGAATCTAGGATAAACCGCATCTTTGAGTCCCGGCGCCGGCTGATGGAAATTGATGAGCAATTCACGCGCTGGCGAAACGTCGGCTGCCAGTTGTGCTTTGCTACCACAGGACGGCCGGAGCCTGACCACATGGTTTATGACTGTACTTCTTGGGACAGCTGCGAGAGAGCACGGGCGATCCTTAACTGGCTGGAAAAACTTGCTCTTCCTAGGTTTTCTGATAAACTAGGAGCATGCAGCCTGTGCTCTCAAACAAACTGTCCATGTGGGGATATCAGGGTCGCGTATCAGATGCACACAGCGGAGTCCGAGGAGGTCAAGGATCATTGGAAAGAGATGTTGGAGTCCCAACGACAACCGGATGGCCACTGCGAGAACAAGGCAGTAGTAAGGAAGACAATCGCGGCTCTCTGTGCATATGATGACCAAGTGCTTGGGAAAATGTTTGCAAAAAAGGTCTCTGATGAGGATGGAGTGGACATTGGCGCAGAAAACCAAGTGCTCTTCTGGTTTGAACGACAGATATCGTTCTGTGGCAGCTCTGTTCTAAGACTCCTTTTCGTGTTCGAGATGCTAGTGTGTGCATTCGACTTTCGGCAAAAGAGGCAGTTGGAGATGCAGCCGCACCAGCAAAATAACAATGAGGCTACCGGCGGCGCGTCGGTCGAAAGCCAGCAAGAGCCATCTAAATGGGGGTGGGATAACGAGCAGGAGCTACAGGACTGGACAGAATCGCTGGATTGGTGGGTTGGTAAGTGCAGCTTCTGCGCGGGTCGAGGGCTGGATAGTCCTCATATCAATCACACGTTAAGAGCATGTAAAAGGGGTGGGGCGGCGCAACGCAAGGTTCGACTTGGTGAGGCCATTCACCTTGAAGCAGACTTGCTATTAAGCAAGCAAGCCAAGCCGGAAAGCCTTAGCTTGCTGGCTTGAAACTTTTAGCACCTAAAGCTGGCTTGCTTGGCTTGATAGGTCGAAACAGTCGGCTTGCTTGGCTTGCTTGAAGGCTTGTTTGATTTTATATAGAAATTTTGGAGTAATATATAAAATTAAGCCTCTGAGCCACCGATTTGGCCAAAAAGCTCCTCTACAGCCCCGATTTATAGTCATTATAATATAAGATTGCGTAGAGATAACATAATAAGGAAGTTCGTGTGGCCGGAGACGTTTATTACTAGGCTTGGCATGGTGGTAAAGGCTTTGGTAGGAAGGCTTTGGTAAGGAAAATCCTGCTGTTGACTCTAACAGTTAGCTACTGGTTGTGGTGAACTTACTACCTCATCTACTAGATCTTTTGAAGCCTATTCTTATATAGCTGCAATTACCCTGTAAGGCAGCAATAACATCAGGGCGAAGCTTTAAGTGATATAGCTCTAGTAAATTGCCAGCTTTACTGAACGCTTGTTTGCAGTTATTACTTATAGCCAGTATAGTCTATATTAAGAGCCATCTGTGTGGGCTTTGGCTGGGTTGTTTGCTCCTACCGCTAGTAAAGTATGGGGTTGTTTGCCAGTGGGTGATTGTCTGGTAGTGGGGGTAGTCTTTTAAGCTTTATATTTGTCCAGTAAACGTGAGGTAAGGAGTACCCTTAGCATGGAAAAACGTGTTAATTAGGCTTAGTGGTTACCTAAATAGTCCTGTTTGCTCTATTTACATACTGAGAAGTATCTAAAATCCTTAACTACAACACCAAAGATCTATCACAAACTTCCGATCTCTACTAAATTATATAGATATATTTCCTATCAAGCGGGCAAGCAAGCAAGCAAGCAGGTCCTCTTTTGGCTTGCTGGCTTGCCCAAATCAGGCCCTTCGGCTTGCTGGCTTGCTTGATTACCAATCAAGCAAGCCAAGCAAGCTGTCAAGCCAGCTTGCTTAATAGCAAGTCTGCCTTGAAGGGTATAGGGCTCAGGGTGGCTGCCGGGATTGCGGTACCCCTCGGGAGTTTTGTCGGAGGTGGGAGAAGAGGGAAAATGGAATGTGGAAGTTGGATAGGTCGAAAAGGTGCCAATATGGGCAGCTGGTGTATGACACGGTAATCGGACTCTTTCAGTGCAGTGATAGCAGGTATAGGGTGGATGTTTACACAACAATAGAGGAAGAGGGGGATGAGGAACATGCAGGTCTAGACGATGAAGATGTAGCAGCATGGCTATGCAGGGGTATGACGGTGGCAGGGGTTGAATGTTCAGAGATTATCCGACAATTTTCGATATGGACAAGGATGGTACAGAAAGCAAAACTATGCTAGGGCTGCGAACCAACAATTTGATGTAGAGGCGAGTGTTTGGTATATATTATGGAAAACTCAGAGCAGTCTCGTTGACAACTGGCGACTTGGTTTTGGCATGTTGACATGCCAAGCCTTTTTTTTTACTAATTTTATTTATAAACTTTAGGTTAGAAATAGAAAATTTTAGGCAGTTTTAATATAAAAAGCTATTTCTTTTGGCATGTTAAGATAGCAAAATCAGCTTTTTTCAGTATTTTAATATATTAAAATTGGCTACTTTCAGCATATTAAGATGCCGAAATGAACTTATTTTAGTATGCCCCTAACCCATTCCCTATATATACGCCTAGTCCATTCCCCATACATCCATTCCCTATGCCAATCTATTCCCTATATATCCATTCCCTATACCAATCCATTCCCCATATATCCATTCCCTATGCCAATCCATTCCCCATATATCCATTCCCTATGCCAATCCATTCCCTCCATTCCCCATGCCAATCCATTCCCCATATATCCATTCCCTATGCCAATCCATTCCCCATATATATCCATTCCCCATGCCAATCCATTCCCCATATATCCATTCCCTATGCCAATCCATTCCCCATATATATCCATTCCCCATGCCAATCCATTCCCATACATACGCCCAACCTATTCCCCTATAACTTATTATCGGTAACCTATTTCTATTGACATTAATGGGCAAACCATTTCGACTCGAAACAATTTGAAAAAAGACCGTGCGAGATGAGGTCAGAACGGTTTAAAAATTAAATCAAATCGTTCCGACAAAGGATTAACGTAAACTATCCATTTAAAGGTTTAAAATACCATAACCAACCACGCCCGATTGATTACCGCCACTGCTATTAAGATGCAACCGCTGCGTTATACATTTATAGGCAGGTTAAAGTAAGGTTAGGTTGCGGTTGTAAGGCGTTAGGGGCGTATTTAAAGACGCAGTGGGCTAGCGGTGGGGTTAACAGCAATAATTTAACCCGGGAATTCGAGTGGATATTATATTAATGTCTAATACAATGTTTTAGTATATTAAGATGGTGAAAGAAATTGGGTTTGGCATGTTAACATGCCAAAATAAGTTACGCTAAGATAGTAAAAGAAATTGATTTTGGCATATTAACATGCTCTATATATGCCCCTAACGCATTTCCCCAACTCATTACTAATAAACCGTTAGCTATAACCAGTTACGGTAACTGGTTATTTTATATTTATTATAAAATTTTAGTAATAATAGAAGTCTAGGTTAAAGAGAAGTATTTTAATAAATTAGTTAAGCATGGATTACAGATTTGCAAGGAATGGCAATATAGTATTATATAGAGTATAACTAGATCAGATAAAGGGTAATTATAAGTTATAAGCAAAAGAAGGCATTTTAATTAGGGAAGTAGACGATAATTGGGCGGGTTTAATGCAGTATCCTGAGTTATTAAAAGTAGGCAATTATATCAATTAGGCGATTAAACAGTTACAATTATATAAAAATAGTTTATTATATAGGTTAAATGCAGGTTATTGCGATTAAATTTATAGAAGGTTAAAAAGTATATTATATAGAGGAGAGGGCAATAGATAAGGGGCAGGTAGTAGTGGTAAATAGTAAGGTATTATAGGAGTAATTATAAGTAGGAGTAGTAGATTTAGTAATAATAAAAGTAAAAATAGTGGTAAGTATAATAATAAAAGTAGTAGTAAAAGTAGAAGTTTTAGTAATAATAGGGGTAATAGTATTAAAAATAATAGTAATAAAAATAATAGCAAAAGTAGTAGCAATAATAATAAAAGTAAAATTAGATTGTAAATTATAAGGGGTTAAGTGGGATTTATAGAGATGTTTAATAAAATAGGGTATAAAATGTTAGCGACTCAGTCAATCGAGGCACGAGCACAGCAAGAAGGATGCAGGCAAGCCTGTACGATTGGATTGTCTATTAACGAAGATACAAAGCTAGAGAAGGGAAAGGAGAAGGAGGGCAGCGCCGCTCGAAGTTTT
>WNGJ01000155.1_pt1 | contig 55116 bp, 57 predicted proteins | sample 5400611 | NCBI WGS metagenome assembly WNGJ01 (sample SAMN13153375, study PRJNA577476) | soil metagenome | isolation source: 40 cm soil or saprolite under Garry oak tree replicate 1 | place: USA:California | collected 2016-06-15 | reverse complement strand
CCCTTCTGGCGAAACTACGAGCAGCTCTCCGATACCCAGCGGATGCAGGCGATCGCCCCGCTCCTCAACAAGGTGCGGGACTTCCTGCTTCGACGGAGCCTGCGGAATATCCTCGGCCAGAGCCAGACCCGGATCAACTTCCGTGCCATCCTCGACGGCCAAAAGATCCTGCTGGTCAACCTTGCCAAGGGACTCCTGGGCGAAGATACGAGCCGGCTACTCGGAGCGCTGGTGCTCTCGGCCGTGTGGCAGGCGGCGCAGACGCGAGCCAGCGTTCCTGAAGAGGCGCGGCCAGACTTCCACCTGATCCTGGACGAGTTTCCGAACTACCTGAGCCTGCCGCAAAGCCTGGAAGACGTCCTGGCCGAGGCCCGCAGCTTCCGGCTTGGGCTGGTCCTCGCCCACCAGCACCTGCGCCAGCTGCCGGCGTCCGTCCGGCAGGCCGTGCTCGCCAACGCCCGGACCCGCGTCGTCTTCCAGTGTTCGCAAGACGACGCGACCGTTTTGGGTCGCGAATTCGGGCCGGTCGTGTCCGCGACTGACCTGCGGAGCCTGGACCGACACCGGGCAGCGATCCGGCTCTGCGTCGACGGCTCCACCCGGCCGCCGTTTGTCGGTCTCACGCTGCCGCCGCCTCCGCTTGGAGACGCCGACGTGGCGGAGCTGATCCGGCGCTCCTCGCGCGCTCTCTATGCCCAGCCCCGGCATAAGGTCGAAGCCGAAATTCGGCAGCGCTTACACCTGGGCGAGGCGGCTGACTGGGCGGTGGAGGACCTAAATCTGGAATCAGAAAGCTTGTCGCTTGGGTCGTCGCCTGGAGCGTCGTCCTGAGAAGCGACGCCCCGTTGAAGCAGGCGCCAAACGTGCAGGATTCTCGCAAGTGCTCTGTCATTTCTGCACGCCGCTACCGCCTGACGGACCGCCACGTCCTCATGCTCCAGGCTCTCGCTGACCACAAGGCGCTAACGCGCAAACATCTGACGGATTTGTCTTTCGGATCGGTGCGGAGGTGTCAGGTTCACGTGGCATATCTGAAGCGGCTCGGCCTGATCAAAGAAACGACAGGTCTCCCACGTCCGCAGCGCGGTTCGGCGCCACCGGTCTACGCCCTAACCGGGGCGGGGGCACGAGTCGTCGACCGGGATGGACGGTCCCTGCTGATGCGCACGTACCGGCGCTTCGTTGGCAGTGATCTCCATCTACGGCATACGGTCGCGGTGAACGATTTCTTCACGAACCTCCTGACGGCGGCGCGCAGCCAGGGCGGCCACCTCGAGTGGCTCGGGGAAGACGCCTGCCGCGCCTACTACGCCGATGTGCACGCCCGCCTGCCGCAGCTCACTCCCGACGGTGCTGGCACGCTGCGCCTGGGCTCGATCGAGACCCGGTTCTTCCTTGAGCTCGATCGCGGGACGGAGCGGCAGGGATGGCTGCGGCAAAAGTATCGGCGGTACCTGCTGCACCTCGCCGGCCGAGTCGGCGCCGAGGCGCTTCACGTCCTGTTCGTGGTTCCCGACGGCCGGCGGGAACGTGTGATTCACAAGGTGGGGCACGCCGCTCTCCGGGGCGCGGTCTCCCCACGGCCGGAATTTTGGACCGCCACTCAGGAGGGTCTTCGGCTGGAGGGTCCCCTCGGCGGTGTTTGGGCGCGGGTCCCCGGGAGATGGACTCTCCGCGTCGGATTGGAGGAGATTGGACGGTACCGGCAACCGCCGCCGGGGGTCGCGCTCCCTCCTGATGTTGTGGCGGATGTCGAAGCCGAGGCCGCGTAGACGATTGGGCGCCTGAACACGGGGAGGAAAAAACGATGTCAGACAAGGGCCTGCCGATTCGCTGGAAGTGCCGCGACTGCGACATCAAGCTCGACGCGCCGAATGTCGATGCTGCTCGCTTACCGGCGGTCGCGCACTACATCAAGACCGGACACACCCAATACGAACCGCGAAACGAGCAGCCGCCATCTGGACGGCAGGAGCCGAGAGCGCATTAAGTGAACAATCGCTACCGGCTTCCGGCCGACGATGGCACGACGTTCGAAACCGATGACGTCCGCGCTTACAACCGAAAACTCATCGAGTACGGGGCCGACCTGATGGGGGAAGGCGAGCAGCGCTGCCGGGCATGCGGCGGAGCGGAATGCTGGTCGGGAACCGCCGACCATGTCTGCTTCAACCTCGCGTGCTCGCGAAACTGGCGGAAGCCGTTCGCTCGATAGAAGGCGCACAAAGCTTCGTTGGGAGGTGATGGCTTGGAAGACTTCCGTTCAGTTCAGAAGGGCGATCTGGTGCGGATAGGTCCCCTTTACGCGAACGACTTCCGCGAATTTCGCTTCACGCTTCGGGTCGAACATCGCTGGCATCCCGATGCTCGCGGCATCGGCTGGATTGCCGGACGAGTCGTCGATCTTCACACGCAAGATGGGCGGCCACTCGGCCGTGATGAGCCGGCACTCGGATTTCAATACCAGGCGACGGACCTCCTCGCAGAACGGGCGCAGGTCGTTGGCCATGGCGGGTAGGCAGGCGCCGAACCATGAAGCGTGATGATCCTTCGTTTCGCGCATTGAAGGCGACGTCGCCCAGTAGGCCCGTGTGTGAGCCCAAGTCGCCGGAGGGAGCGGGTTTCGTTGCCCACGACGGGGCTCGTGTGGGCTCGGAGGCCGGATCAGGGCCTCCGAGCCGACCCCGCGGCGACTCGGCCCACACAATGCCACACGAGGCGTCGCTGGCGGGACGCCCGCCGATGCCGGCTTACCTGCTCCCCCCGGAATCGAGTTACAGTGTCCAGTCCGACGACGCGAATTCTGGAACATCCGCGGAGGAGGGGAAGAGTCAAAAGTGGCCGGTTCCTCGAAGGGCGGTAGGACGAACGGTTCCGGTAGACGGGAGCCGTCTGCGCCGGGCCCGCTGGCTGGCAGGTTTGACCCAGACGGAATGCGCGCGGGCAGCCGGCTTGAGTCCGGCACATCTCTCCCTTCTCGAGCGAGGACGGACGACCACCCCGGGGACCCTGCGGCGGTTGGCCGAGGCGCTGCAGTGTATGCCATCAGACCTCTTGCCGTCCGACCCGGTGCGCTGATTCTCCTGGACTGTCGGGACGCCTGGCTTCGTGATCGACGCCGCGGTCAGCTGAGCCCCGAGACCCGCCAGAGCTACCGCGAAGCGTCGGATGAGTTCCTCGCGATCGTCGGTCCGCACCGTGCCACTGATTCGCTGACCGTCGAGGACGTAGACGGCTATCTTGACGCGCTTGACAGCAACACACGAGCACGCGGACCGCTCAGTCTCGCGACGAAGGCCGGCCGCATCGGGCGAATCCGAGCCTGGCTCAACTGGGCCTGGCGCGAAGGAGACCTAACGAACGCCCTGGGTCGACATCTGCGTCCGCCGCCGGTTCCGGTGACTACTCCGGCACCGTTACCGCCAGCCCAACTGCGCGCGATGTTGGGCAGGGTGAGCCTGCGCAATCAGGTCTTACTCCTGATTCTGTTGGACACCGGTTTGCGGATTGGTGATGCACTCCGGTTGCGACGGACCGATATCCGCCACATGCAGGATGGGCAACCTTACTTCGAGGTCGCGATCAGCAAGACGCACAGCGGAGGTTCCGCGCCGATATCGGTGACGAGCGAGCGTGTGCTTCGCCGCTATCTCGAGCGGGAATTCTCGGAACTGTGGAAGGGAGCCTGGGGGAACCGCCGCTGGCCCGAAGACGCCTATATCTTCTTCTCGACGCGCCACTGGGCGCAGCCGATGGCTCGCCGTACCGTCGAGAAGACTTTTGCACATCTCAAAGCGGTGACTGGCTGGACCGGCAAGTGCTCTCCGCACGTTCTTCGGCACACGGCAGGCAATTTTGCCGCCGAGATGGGTCTCAACGAAGTGCGTATCGCCCAGTATCTCGGGCATCGGACCCTCCGGATGGTCAAGCGATATACGGGGAAAGTGAGCGTAATCCGCGACTTCGATGCCGTTAGTCCCGCCAATGCTCTCGGTGATATTCCGGCACCGGCGGCCCGGCGGCATGAGGTGGCTCCTGACGCCGAGCGGCAAGACAGAGGGAAGCGTCGACATAGGGAGGGACACGCAAATGACAGCCAAGCAAGAACTTGACCAGAAGCCTGTCGTCCGGCTGATCGGCACGGACGGGAATGCCTTCGCGATCATGGGCAAGGTAGCCCGCGCCCTGCGGCAGGCCGGGAAACCAGAGTTGGTCAAGCCGTACATGGAGGAGGCCACGTCGGGCGACTACGACCATCTGCTTCAAGTGACGATGAAGTACGTCGACGTCGAGTAGGGTTCGCCGCAGGCGCTTGCGCTTCGGTTCAAAAAGAGAGTGGCGGAGCGGGCGAGATTCGAACTCGCGACGCGAGTTACCCCGCGTACAGCATTTCCACTGCTGCGCCCTCGACCAGACTAGGCGACCGCTCCGCCAGGCCCGTCCTAAACGCTCTTCGGCGTGGCTTGGTCCACCTGGCTTGCACCTCCGGAACTGAGATGGTCTGGAGCGTGGCCAGTGCCCGGGGCCTTTACGCAGACAGGCTAAGTTCCGGCCCGAGGCTCATCGGTTCCATCCATTCGAGAGCCATGGTGGCGAACCGATCGCTCTCGACGATAAGGTCTTGCCAGCTCTTGCCTAGGTCAATGGTCGCCTGGCGAATTACGACTTTTGATCCCAAAACCGGGAGATCGTACTCGATCGCTACCGAATGCCTCGGATAGACGAGGAGACCTCGCTGCACGCCAAGGGACGTGCAATAGGCCAGGACCTGATACAGATCATGGTTCTTGAACTCCTCAGTCTCCAGCCGCTTATATTTGCAATCGCCAACCAGCCGAATGCGACCTGTGGTCGAGAGCAGGATGTCGGGTCTCATCAGTACCCGGCGTCCGACACCCAGGTGGGTTGGTTCCTGCTCCGCGATCCGGACGGCCCGCGGCAAACGGTTTCGCAGGATCTGCCCGACGAATTTCTCAAATAGCCTGTTCATGTCAATGAGAAACGACCGGGCCTCGAACGCACCAACCGACTCTGAGAGTGACGCCCCTTCCAAGAACAGCGTGCAGAGTTGATGCAATGGCCGGTAGCGATCATTCAGTCGGTGATAGCTAAAGCGTCTGACATCGTCGGCGAGAAACGTTGTTCGGGTTAGGGCTGACAACATGCGATCGATCTGCGTAAGCCGCTGGCGTGTGTGCCTCCCAAAGTTCCACCCCGCGAGCATGTGAGCAACTTGGGCAAGGACCTGATTCTCCGGCACGTCCCAGGTCAGGTCCGCGTAGCGACAGAACACGCGCTGGCGGAGGGCGAAGTTGCGGCGCAGGTCTTCAGTGAAGACGATCCGTCCTCTGAGCACGTTGAGGTTCTCCTCCTCCTCGACGTAGGCTCGATACAGCCCAGCGTTGATGAGTTCATCCACCATATCGGCAAAAAAGCCGGCTAGAAAATTGAGGATCTGGTCCAACCGCTCCAGGCTGGCCGGCTCGGTCCTGAAGGGTGAAGGTAAGTCGAATGCTTGGGCAAGCATGAAGAACAGTGCCTTGACCGAGACCTTTGGCCGGCTTTCGAGAAGCCGTGCACTCGGAAGGGTTACCAGCCCGACAAACTGATTCGGGTTCAGGATGTAATGGGTCCCACCAACATCTCGTCGAATCGAGACTTTGCCTGCCAAGCCGTGGGCAATGAAGTCGGCGTCCTCCGTTGTCAGCGGCCCACTCCACGGCTCGTACTCCGTGAGCCGAAGCGGTTCAAGCATCTTCGCTCGGAGTGTTGAGCTCGGGGCGCGTCGTGGTCAGCAGCCGGGCAGGATCGAAGTCGGATAGAATCGCCGCTCGGTCGCGGCGGCCATAGAAGTACTCCTCCAAGAGTGGTACGATCGACCGGCTCCAGATCCGGCGTTGAATCCGCTCGCTGTCGATTTGTCGATCCATGAAGTAGCTGTGGCCAATCTGAAAATGCTCGCCCAGCTCCTGCTGCACCCGTTGATTTAGGGCAAGAAAGAGTTTGAGCACCGCTTGTTGGGAATCCGCGGGGAACCCGTTGCGGCTGAGCCACTTCTCCAGCACCGATGCGTGGCCATTCACAACAGGAAATAGCCGGTAGAAATAGAAGCGCCGGCGCAGTGCGTAGTCGACCTGGGCCAGCGAGCGGTCCGTCGTATTCATTGTCCCGAGCAGATAGATGTTCTTGGGAATTGAAAACGGCGGATCAGATGGAAGCGCATACGGAAGAGGAACTTGCCAGTCGCGATACTCGAGCAGGAGCAAGAGTTCACCCAAAATCCTCGAGATATTGCCGCGGTTGATTTCGTCGATGACCATGACGAACGGCTTCTGTCGATTCCGCTCGGCGACGGCGCAGAAGCGTTTGAAGATTCCATCCTGAACCTGGTACCTGAGGTGGCCATCGTTGTCGGTGAGAGGGCGAATGCCCTGCACGAAATCTTCGTACCCATAGGACTGATGGAACTGCACGATCTCCATTCGCTCATCGTGCGGCCCGCTCAAGGGGTTCTCGGTGAGGTATCTGGCCAGTAGTTCCGCGACATAGGTCTTACCGGAACCTGGCGGTCCCTCGAAGATCACATGTTTCTTGTCCCGTACGAGCTCTTCCAATTCAACGAGGTCATCAGGAGGGAAATTGGTCAGCTCGACGAGTTGCGCCAGTTGCGTCGGCGGTGGAGGTGGGGGTGGCGGTAGTGGGCGGTCCACTCCGACCAACTCGCTGATCGTCTTTCCAGACACTCCGCGATAGGCGTTGTCGAGAATGTCGAGCAGCGCTGGGGGAGCTGGCGTCAGAAAACCGCCCTGGCCAAGGTTTGGCTCCGAGTTGTAGAACAAGTTCTTCTGCCCAGACCGAAGCAGCTCGAGCAGTCGCTCTCGGTACGGCGGCGAAAAGAACACTGTACGGGCGAGCGGTGGATCGAGAGCGATGAAGTCACGCAAACGCACGAGGTACGACGGGCCTTCACCCCATTCCGTTCCAGCAATGCCGCCAAACGATTCGTCTACGCTTGCGGCAGCGCGAGACACGCCTGTAAAGCCCTCGCTGTCGGTGAGGTGAAGCACCACATCACTCGGGCGCACTTCGCGCATGAAGCGGTAAATGTCCGATCCGGTCTTCCCTCGTTGCGGTGACCACAAAGCCTTCCCAAGGGCATACTCGCCGCTCTCTCGATCCGGCCGGCCTCTAACCGTTGTCTTTTCAATCCAGAAGCGAGCGGACCCGGCGGTAGGGGCCACGGCGGTTTGCGCAGCGCCAGGCGCCTTCTTCGGATCCCAAAGCGGCCAGACCTCCGCCCTGTAGAAGTCGAAATCGTCGCCTCCGTGGCTCCCCTTGAGCGCTTCGCGGATGTTCGCGAGTGCATCATCCCGGTCAGCGACGCCTCGGGCTTCCTCCTTAAAGGTCTCGACGATTAACCGCTTGTGAGCTTCGCTTGCGATGGGTTCGAAGCGCTCGGGAAACATCAGGTGGAGAAGAATGTGCCTGGCTTCACCACTGCCCGGGACCGCACCGCGAACTTCGTCGGCGATTCGCTTGAAGGCGACGGGATCTGAGGAATCCACGGATTCCGCGAGCATGCGCCGCGCAAATTCAAGGTAGAACTCCACCTGTCTGTTCTGAGCCGCCAGATAGTGGGTCCCCGTTCCACCGATGCCGTTCTTAAAAATGCGCTCCAGAAAAGCTTGGTCAGGAGGATCCTCCGTGAGCTTCCAATTGACGACGGTCATGACCTTCTTGATTTTGTTTTGCTGGGAGGCTGTATCTGCCGCCGGAAACAAGTAGTAGAAGGCCAGAATGTCCGCTGCAACCCGGTGTACGTCAGCCGGTTGGTCAGCCAGCTGGTCATGCCACTTGTCGACGAAGCCCCGGTCGCCGGTATCGGGATGACCCACGAAAGCGTCCCGCAGTGCGTCCAGGTTTTGGCTTGTCCACGCCTTGCTTTTCGGCCAGAGGAGGGAGGTGCCCTCGGAGAGGCAGCGCTGCCGAAATAGAGCTGCAGCTTCGTATACAGGGCTGGATTCAGTTAGTCTCGCCATGGCGCGTCAAATCCCCCGCTTTTCTTCGCCATCGCCATCCCATGCGATGATGCCACGCCGGGTGGCACACTTGTTTGCTGTTGGTTTCCCGATCTTGCGTCCGGTTGCTCCGATGGTCTCGCCCAATCCTGCATCGCCTTCAGCTCCGGATTGGGTTTCATGCTCGAAGGAGGCGGCGTTCTTCCTCAAGCCGCTGCCAGACCATAGCGTGCGCACGCCACCCCATCCAGGCAGCGTTCGGGGCACCCATGGCCCGATCAGCACAGTCATGCTGATGCCGGTCGAGCAGCTCGGCGATACCGCCTCGTGCAAGGACGATGCAACCACGGCGGTGGCGTGAGAGCATCACGCACCACCGGCCTGGTTCAAGACCAAAGGCGTCGAACGCCACGCTACCGCTTAGCGGGTGCTTGACCACCATCACACCGCGCTCCAGGCCCTGCCAGATCTCTGGAGTCTCGACCATCGTCTCGGCGCCGATCCCGCGGCGCCGGAGATGACGCCGCATAGCTTCGCCCGATGCGACGTGGGCATCCGCACAGCCGATGTCACTCTCTCCTAGCGCGCTTCCGCGCCCGTCTCCCATACCCCGCTCCAGCATTCGATGGACCACGGCTGCGGCCAGCTCGGCGATCTCCTCGTCGACCTCGTCCACCGGAACTTCGGCTGCTGGCAGCACGAGGCCGACGATCGTAGACCCAGCCGCCAACTGATCGAGGGCGGTATCGATCGGGGTTCCCAAGCCTGCCGCCGTAAATTCGACTCCGGCATTAACCGGGTCCACTGCCGATGCGAAGGGCAGGTCGCGATAAAAGGCGGGCTGAACGACGTCGACCGTGTCCTGCAGCAGCCGTCTGCTGGCGGGCAGCTCCACCACCGGCACGTCACCGAGACGGCGGAGCAATTCGCTGGGCGCCGGCCAATGCACGTGATGCCGGGCTGCTTCGAACCGGGCGATATCGGCACGCACGAGGGGAGGAAGCTGACCTGGATCACCGACGAGGATGTGCTGCCGCGAGAGAGCGGCGAGAACCGCAAAGTCCCGGTATGGCAACTGATACGCCTCGTCGCAAATCATCAGCTCGAAGGCGCCGTTTCCCAGATCGCCTAGCGAGACAGCGAACTTCGCCGCCGTGCCGACCACGACACCGGCCCCACCTCTAAGTCCGACGGGGCTGGTGACGATCGCACTACCCAGCGTTGCAACCAGGTCGGCGGGCGGCTGACGATTGGCGGCTTGGAGCAGCTCGATCTGCACCCTTACCGAGCCGGACAGCCGGCGGACGAAGTCGTAGCTTTGCTCCGCCCGCGGTGTCACCACGGCGACCCGAAGACCACCGTGATGGACCGCCAGGGCGGCGACCGTTTCAACCAAGCGAGTTTTGCCAGCGCCAGGGGGTGACTTCACGATGACCAGGGGCTCGCCACGGCGGAGGACGCGCTCCAGCACTGCCTCCTCCGCCAACCTGCTGCGCTCTTCGATCGAGACCAACGCCGTGCTCACGGCCGTCGGAGACCCTGGGCGGCGGCGACGAGATCAGCAGGGAGCGCATGTCGGGGACTTGCTGCCGGGAGGTCATCCTGGTAGACCAGCGGATGCGCGGCTGCCTGCATGGCGCGGTATGCCCGGTTTCGCAGCCAGCTCGAATCGAATGGCACGCTGTCCACGAGCTCGATCAGGGAGCCGACGGCCGGTAGAACCGACGCGCGCACCCCTTTTTCCACAATGAGCTCAAGGACTCTCCCGCCGGCCGGGTCCTCTCCGATCATCGCGACACGGGCAACCAGCGTCCCACCGATAGTCTGCAGGGTCGTGCCCTGGCGGACCCGGAGCACAGGCTGGTCGGTTCGAGTATGGATCGTGCAGGGATGACGATTCGGGGTGGGCTGGTCGATCCAGGTCACGTGGGCGTTCAGCGCCCGGCCGCGTTGCCGGGCGAGCTCTCGGACGGAGCGGTCGCCGAGCACGATCGATGCCTCTGCGAGTTCCGCCGCGGCTTCGTGACGATCGAGCAGCCTGGATAGGCCGTGCGGGGTCGAGGCGGGACTGAGGTCGGAGGCTAGGGAGAACGAGATCCGATCGCGAGAGGGTTTTACCAGGGCTTGGATGCCCGACATCACCGGGAGGCCGAGCGACCAGAATGCAGCCCGCGCGCGAACGAGGAGATCCCACTCATGGAGCGCGCCTTCCCGCAACAGGCGCTCGATCTCGCGGCGGGCTATATGACCCGGTCGTCCACCGGCTTTGGCGATCTTGCGAAGATGCTCGACGCGATCATCGGCAGCGCGCTCGAGCATGGCTGCCGCGGGTACAAGGGCTCGGCGATCTGCTTCCACTCCAGGATCGACGCCGCCGACGTCCTCCAGCCAGGCCAGCAGCGCATCGAGATGGTGATCCTTTATTGGGAGCTGCCCGGTGACGACGTGGTCCCGGAGCAGATCACCACCGATAGCGACGACCTGCTGGCCAGCGTACGCGGCCTCTTCCGCAAGTGCCCGGCATTGCCAACCCATTCGTCGCAGAGCTTCGTTGGCCTCGCGGTTGGTTCGATAGCGAAAGCCGAGCAGATCGACCATGGTCAATGCGGCCCGATGCGGAACCCAAACGCGAGGGAGGCCGTCATCCTGGACGGCCTGGGTCAGGTACCGATCGAGCGCGGCGGCGAAAGGCTCGAGCTCACCCGACTCCCGGGATAGCGGGTTCCACCTCACGACGTACTGGGGCTCCGTCCCCAAGGTGCCGAAGGCGATGGCCTGGACCGCTTCTTCGGAAACAAGCTTGACCGGAGCGATACCAAACACAGCATGCGGGTCGGCGGAGATTGTGCAGTGCTCGCGCACCGCCACGGCATGCGCCCGCTCCAGGGCGAGCGCCCGCGCCAGGACCTCGGCGTATCCGGTCATCTCGCTCCCAATGCTCGAGGCACGTGTTGCAGGACAGCCGCCGCTTGATTCAGGCGATAGGCGATGGCCCGCTCTTGAGCATCGCGGGGCAGGGCACCCCTGGCCAGAGCGACCAGGCGGGCCGGGTCAGTCTCGGGACCGACTAGCTCGGCGGCGTGATCACCCAGGAGCAGGGCTTGACCCATAAAACGTTCCTGGCATACGGATGCCAGGATGCAGCTGCCAATGCATCCTTCCTGGAAGTGCACGGTCAGATCGTCCATGACGAGTTCCAGTGGCGGCTGGTCCACGCCGCGTATTTGCTGCAGTCGCTGACGGACCCTGGCGAGGACGGCCACGGCCTTCTCAACCTCGTGCACCTCTGCGTCGAGGACCTCCTCCACGGGGTCGGCCGGCGACAGGCCGTACGGGGTGGCCACGATGAAAAGCGCCCGGTTCGACACTCGATCACCGATTCCAGCGCGCTGGGCTTCTTCGCGCAGCGCAACGATGCCGGCGCCCGCCTGCCGCCGGGTCAGATCGAGATCGCCAGGCTCGGCTACCCCGGCACGTGCGATGAAGGACTTCTCCTCCCCGGCGATGTACATCTGGATGCTGGGATCCATGACCAGGAAGTCGGGCGAGACGTGCTCGAAATCGCGCTGGCCGGCCCCGGTACGAAGCCGGAGCTGAGGCTGGATCAGCAGGTGCGGCACCGGCTTGCCGGCTGCGAGATCGCGAACGATCAGTCGGGTGCGGTGGAGCCGCATCGCTCGCATCTCGCTCGGTGGACCCGGAATCTCCTCGCCGAAGTTCCGGACCCACATCTCCTCGGGATCAAAAGCGAATCGCGCGGCCAGAGCGCGCCGAAGGAGTGCCGCATTGTTCCGGTTGAGGTTCGACTCGAACTTCGCCCCGCGGCGGCGGGCCGAGAGCCGCTCGCCATACTCACCGGGGTAACCCTGGCCCGTGACACGCTGGTAGAACTCCGGCTCGCGCACGCGCTCCAAAGCCATGGCGGCCTGGAGCTCGCACTCGGGGTTCTTGGAAACGCGGATCAGTCCACGGGTGCCGGACAAGCTCATGATTTTCCTGCTGCCCGTGACTTCGCGGCGCCGTCCACCACCGCGGCGACTTCGGGGATGCCGAACAACCGGTACGACTCTGGCCGTTGGCCGAGATGGTCGGCGGCTGCGCGCCGGGCATCCTCGTCCCTGGGCTCCAAGTCCTCCAGCATCCGACCTGCCAGGTCGCGCCAGGTCTCCAGCGGAAAATCTCCGCGGCGGAAGGTCACGTCCGGAAGGTCTCGCGCGTGATCCGCCGCGATAATTTTCATCGCCAGCGGATCCGCTGCCGTGTCCCCGGATTCCAAAGCCAGCTCGGAGAGCCGCTTGGTCATCTTCAGGTGCTGGATGCGGCCAGAGGTGGGCGCCATTACCCGGCGCTCGAGCGGCCAGTCCGATCGGGCCCAAAGACGTTTGATCGCCTCGCCGCGGTCAAAGGTTAGGGCGAAGCAGAGCCACACCGGCCGCGGCCCTGGCCGACCAACAGGCTCCGTCGAGGCGCGCCCCACCCCGGCTTCTCCACGCTTGATGAACGCCGCGGCCTCGTCACTGCCTAGGGTGCCGAATCGGGTCGCGCCGACATCGCGACCGTACCGAGCCCTGAGGTAGAGCATCAGCTCCCGTGAGTAGACCGGCCAGCCCAGGTCGTCCAGGGCGTCCAGGACGATCAACCGCAATGGTCGTGGTCGTACGGGGGCAGCCGGGCGCACAGCTCCGGCGGGAGTTTGGTGTAGCTTCGCCTCGACCTTGAGAAGTTCCAGCTGCAGTTGTTCCCGCTTGCGCTGCAGCCTCTGGTGCTCGGTCTCGCGGCGAACTGGCATCTCGATATAATACGATAAACCTCGATAAGATCCTTGTCAATGCACGACCCGCCCGCGATCCACCGGATTTCCAGGGTGAGGTATCGTCAGGAGGCCAACCATGAACGAGCATCAGTGTCGACCGAATCCGATCGAGTGTGTCTGTTGTCACGGGGACGGGACCGGAACCGACCTAAATCACTGGGTTGATGCTTCGCCCTTCTATCGCGGGGACAGCGTGATTGAGCGGTTCTACCGGCGTTCAGAACCAGAGAACTTGCGAATCGAGGCACCCACCGCCTCTGGCGACGCCCTGCGCATCCGCTGGCCGTACTGGGAATCCTGACCCAGCTGTCGAAGCGCTGCTAAAGCAACAGCGGCGGGACTGAAATCCGAAGACGCCGGTAGGGTGCCTGTCGGTTGGGCGTCGGCGGAGCGCCAACCCAGGGATGAATGGACGATCAGTGGTCGATTCGGCGAAAGCCGAGTCATCTCGTTTCCTTCCACTGGTGCACGATCAGCCGGACTCTACAACCAACTTAGCGAGAAGTGCAAGGTCTTCGACTGAGCCCGCGTACACGCACAGTAGCTCCGGACGAGCAGGGTCAATATCAAATCCGCACCGTGTACCAGACACGATCTTCGCGAGGCCCTCCGTATGAGTTCTATCCGCAGCGAATACGACAACCGGAACGTCAGACCATGAGTTAGTTGGATGGCTTCGGCAGCTTGCCGCAGGGAAGCACCCGACCGACGCGAGAGCGTATACGAGTCCGGCGACGCCTAGTTCCAAGCCATCGAGCGGCGGTGCGTCTTCGTCTAGCCAGGGGGACAAGGAACTTATGTATGGCTCCGTTGTTAGTCGCTCAGGAATCAACGACTGATCACCGGTTTCGAGAGCTTTAGCGAGTCCGTCGAACTCCACCTCGTCCTTGGCAAGTTCTTTTGCTAACCGCAGTAACTGATCCTCCCGCTGCAACATGCCGTTTGCATCATCATGAGAAACCTCCAAGATTGGCCAGGTATCTCGAAAATATCCGAAGCCTTCATCGCCGATATCGTCGTCGCCGGGTGTCCAGAACGTTGCCTGAGCCGGAACGATCGCTTTGAGCTCCGTCTCAACCCTGGGGATCAACTTGCTTGTCCTCGGTGGAGACCGGCGACCGCCGGTTGCCATGCTGCGTCAGGTGGTTGTTTTCGATCGTGACCACTAAACGGGACCCAGGATTACTCGGCAGACCGAGCACAGAATTTCTCTGAACCCAACCTTACGGCACGATATCAGCGGTTGCCAATCTCCAGCCTCTTGCCGGCAATCGCTGACCGAGTATCGTTGCGACACCCCTCTTGTTGGCCGTTCCAAGCAGGTGTGTCCAGAAGGCACAGGCCTCGGGCTCCCGGTCCATGGCATAGACCTCCACGGTCTCAATGCCCGCGCTGCGAGCGGCTGCGATGGCCTCTCGGACGAGTTGCCGGCCGTATCCCTTCTTTTGATGTGGGGGCATCACGAATAGGAACTCAAGAACGCCAACTCCATCACCCCGCCTCCACAGCTGAATGCAGCCCACCACGGTACTAGCGACTTCCACGCAGAAGGCGTCCACTAGTTGGCGTGGACCGGTCATCCAGGAGACTATGAATCCGCCCGGGGTACGCATTGCCTCTACTTCTGCCTTGGTGTAGAGCCCGGACGCGAGCTGCCACGCCATCGATGCATCTTGTAACGCTTTCCACGCGACCTCGCCTTCATGAATGCGTCGAATTCTGGTTAGCCTCACCCAGAACGACGGGGTAATGCACCTGCGACCTTGATGGGCGTCGCGCAGTGGCAAGCCCACTCGAACAGTATCGAGACCCCTATCAGCATTGACAAACACACAGTCTAGTCTATGATTTCGGCGATGAAGGTCGAAGTCCGTGCCGTTGGTCTCAAGGCGATCCGGGAGAATCGGGGCCTCACTCAGCGCCGATTGGCTCACGACCTCGGTATCTCGCAGAACTACGTCCCGGCCATCGAGTCAGGCGCCCGCCGGGCTGGGCCGAAACTTCAAGAGCAGCTCGTCAAATACTTGGGCTGTTGGTTCGAGGAATTGTTCGAGGTGGTTCTAGTGAATTCGGAGACCGGCCACGAGCAGGTGTTGGAGTCACGCCGCCGGTAAGCGCAACCGCCTGATCGCCGAGTCGACCCCATGCCTGGGTCGGATTTTTGTATTTGACCGACGACATGGGGACTGGCCTGGTGCGCCTCGATGCCTATCCTTTCCGCCGGAGCTGCCGGTAGACCTCATCGTCATTACGCTTTCCAACTACAACAACCCATACGACGCTGTCGGCAACCGAGTAGCACACTCGATACTCACCGCTGTCGATTCTCAAATAGCCCGGTCGGCCTGAAATGTGTTTTGCGTCGGGCGGATAAGCGTTCCGTTGAAGCCCAAATATTCTCAAAGCCAGCTGTCTGAGCTGTTTCGACTGTAGATCGCCCAGGAAATCAACCGCGTCTTTCGACAGGTTGAGGTTCATCAGGACCCGATGCCCTTTTCCGAAAAGAATCGCCGAGTCTCTTCAATGCCTATAAAGCCGCGGCGTTCCACCTCATCGATATAGTCGTCGACAATTTCGTTTCCCAATGCCAGGGCAAAGGAACGAAACGACTCTTCCTCCATTTCCTCCGCCATTGCGAAAGCTTCATGCAAAACGGCGAGCAGCAAGTCTCCAGGTATTTCCACGCCTTGCTTCTTGGCTTGATAACGTCGCGCCGCGTTTGCGAGGCGTCCGAAAAACTCAATCTTCGTTTGACTGTCGTAATAGGGCGAGAAGATATCCTGGAGCCGGAAGAACAACCAGCTCAGCTCGGCGGCGCTCGCTGTGACAACCCTGCGTGGCTCAGGGTAGAAGTTCCCTTCGCGCGTCGGATGGTCAGATGCCGAGATGGCCACGTCGGCCCCGCCCCAGTATTCAGCAGTTCCGATATGCCCCTCGGCGATCTGAGTAGCAAGTTGCTCAAGTTCTCGCTTGACTTCTTCCATACTCTTATGGCTCTCCACTTTCGTTACTCCCTGGTCGAGGTTACCCGCGTTTCAAATCGTGACCATTTCGCGGGTTGGAAATGGCAACCTAAGCGCCGGCCGGCGATAACACATCGCGATTAGCATAGGTTCATAACCGGGAGGTGCCCCGCGCACGATTAGTGGTGCTTTTCGTCAGCGAGCGGCTCACGCGGTGGCGACGGCGGCGTTCGATGGATCTCCGACTGCACGGTGGCCGCGTACTCATGACCATCGGGCGCTGAGACCTGCCAGGCACACCCGCATGTTCTGCAGAATCCCCAGCCGCCTTTCGACCGTGAGGGATCGGTCAGTGTTCCCGCGCAGCGTTCGCACGCACAGCGCCGCTCGCGGATCAGGCGGATGGCGTTCCGGCTGTCGAACATTCGCGCTACGGCTGTTTGCTCGGCGCGACACCATTTGCGCCTAGGACGCGAAGGATTTCGTCTCGATCCTCGGCTGGAATGTCCGCGAGTTTCATGCCGACGAAGATCACCCGCCCCGGATACGTTTGTCGAAGCTCAGCGGGAACCAACTCAGCCATCGTGACGCCGGCGATGTACTGACCCTTGCGAAACGGCATGACAAAGTGCTGCTGAACAAGGGCAACCACATCGAAGACGATGCCCTGGATTTCCTCCGTCATCGGTCGGACCGCAAGTAGATCGTTAAGCGTCCGGTCGGTAAGCGCCGGTCCGTCCCAGGGATCGAGAGGCCACACCGCTGCCAAGATGCATAGCTGCCGGTAGGTCAGCTCTTCTGCAGCGTGAAGCGCGCCTAGCAGGTTCGGGACCGGAGTGGAAAAGAAATATGCGTTGGAGAGCAGGCTCGCAAGGAACGGCAGCTTCTTCTTTTCATAGGTATCTTTCGCAGCTAAGAGCGTTCCCTCGGCAAGCTCCTCAAGCATTCCCGGTTCCAGATCAGCTCGTGGTTTCGTACCGGACTTCTTAGTTTCTTTGATCTTTTCAGCAGCGAGCCGCATGACCTCTTGGACACGATCTTCTTCACGGGGACTCAAGAAACGCTTTGCCACGTCCCCGATGGCGGATGCAATGCCGGCGGCGACCAATTGGCCCTCAGGCGTCGGGACCGCAAGCGTGATACTGGTTTGCAAAACAGCTGTGGCCGCGCTAAGGCCGACCTCTCGGATGGTCCGCCGTCGCCGCGAGTTAGGGTGTCGTTTCGATACTCGGGACGCCCGTTCGCCGCTTCCGCCCACGAACGGAGTTTAGGTCTGTGGCTGGCTCGGGCCGGTCAGTCACCGCCGGGCAAGGTATTTCATACCTATTCGACCTACGCGCGCGGCCTCGACATGCTCAGCGAGCTTCGTACAAAGGCTGATCTCTGAAGTGCGCTGAAGGGTCTCCACAGCTCCAAGGTATCCAGCCCTTATTCGTATTTCCCTTTTCTGGTTCGCCTAAGGAGAAGTGTTACTTGCTCCGGCGATCCGCCTCAGTCAGGAGGACTTTTCCGGTAGACCAGTCCACTGGCGGAAGCCTGTCCTGCCGCCGGACCTCGTCTGTAACCGCTAAATATCGCCGGAGAATACCGTCTAACTCGGCCTCCCAAGGTTCTGGGTCAAAGACTCGCCGCACGGCCAGGAGCGCCTCGAGTAGATGGGTCGTGTCAAAACGGCACTTGCCAAACGGCGTCACGCGACTGGGCCAAAAGAAACCCTGAAGGTTGTTCGACATAACAGGCGGCGGATTCGTAGCTCGGATGGCTCCGGCCGGCTTCCGCCAGATAGCCGGGCCGGGTGTGCTTATCGCCGTAGGATGCCAGCCGCTGCGCAAAGTGCAGCATCTGATCGTTGTGTGCATCTCGATTGTCAGGGTCGATATTGGCGATGATCTTCTCAATCTGGGCGAGGTCCACAGAAGTCCAGCCGGCAGCTGATACCGCTGCGCCGCGGTTCTTGGCGTCGAATGCATGCCCTCGTGCGACCGTGTCGAGAATCTTGTTGCCCTCAGCAGCCAGCCACTGGAGTGCAAGGGCATGCTCGATGATTGATCGGCGAATTGGAGCCGCCTCCTCAGCGAACCCAGCCGGATCCAATAACAAAATCGCCTGGATTCCCCGATGACAGCGGAGATACCACCCATGCGCCAGGTACGCGACTTCGTCGTAGCCCGAACGCCACGCCGGGGGATTTCGGAGACGGTTCGGGTACAGCTGAAGCAACTCCTCGAGCAGCGGCTGGTACCCACGGCGAGCATCGGCTGCTTGTTCGTTTTTCGAGTCAGTGCTCTGGTGCTCAGCGCTCATGTTGTCCTCAGCGCAAGCCGAGCCTCATGTTGTTCGACCCAGTCCGTAAGGGCGAGCCGAGCCTGACGAATAAGTCGGCCGCGAAATGTAGCGACAGGATTGGAAGCCTCGGCTCTTGAAAGCCATTGGTCGATGACCTGTCGGGGCCAGCTCGCCTGGTTTGCCGACGCGTCCCGGACCATGATGGCGACCGTTCGGAAGTCCTCGTTTCCTCCGGTGTAGACAGCAAACTCAGCCATCTTTGGCTGAAGCTCCTGGAGGGTGCGTCGCGGCTGGATGAGGAGCTCGTTCAAGTCCTCCCGTTTGACTCTGCGGCCCCGGCCGCTCGGCAGCTCGTAAGCGCGGACTCGCTCTTCGGCTATCCAGCGATCCAGAGTAGGCCTGCTGATTCGCAGATGCTGCGCACCCTCGTCGAGCGTCATCCACTCATGGCCTATCATGAGGCCGCATTATACATCAAGGCGAATCGTAGAACAGACTCGGACCGATTCCCAGTTCGCGGCCTCCCAGCACGAGGAATTCATTGGCCTGACAGGGAAGAGGAAAGGGCGCCACTTCGACGCTGGCGTCTCCGTCTCTCGACCGTTCGTGACGTCCATGACAGGCTCGCCTAAGCCGCCAGTGAATCCGCTTGCCGTTCCAAGAACAGGGAGCCTCGGCTTCAGCGGCCTCAGGCTGATTGGTTGGCCGCGACAGGCAGCTGTCAAAACGGCCTGTCACGATGCCGGCGTGAACAAGACTTCCATCGACTCGCAGGCGCTGAAATCGCTCAAGGCGACAACCGATTCGACAGGGCGGGTGCTACGTCCTGCCCGAGCGCTTCTTGGGTGGATGCATCCAGACGACGCGAAGCGGGTGCTGGTCTCAAACCGAGGCGATGTGCAGCCTTCGGCCGAACACGTTCGGGCAGTTGATGCCGCGCATCAGGCCGTAAGCACCCGCCGAAACTTCGCTCAAGGGACTCTCGAGACCGACCTCCCGGCTGAGCTTCTCTCATACATTGAGCGGTTGCAGAAGAGTCCGGCAGCAATGGCCTACTTTCTCGAAGGATGGCGCGTTCGGCTCGTGGACCTTCCCCAGCTCGTCGCGTTCCAACCTGCTGTGTTCGTCGACAGTGCCTTGGAGCGGGTGCAAGGTATTCAGCCCAACGATCTCACGGCGCTGGCTGAGGTGTGTCTTCCAATCCCGACCGGCAAAGAGACGCTGACGCCGACGCTGGACAAAGCAAGGAATGTCTGGACGATCCTGTCGCCGAATCCGAATCTTCGGGTTGTCGGCCAATTCGCTGGACCGCTCCAGGGAGGCCCTGCCGGAGCGCTCCTCTTCGGCTTCTTCGTTGCTCTGTCGCCCTCCTTCGTCCAGGTTGCGCGCTTCCAGGGTCGTTATGTTCTCCGCGATGGTTACCACCGAGCTCTTGGACTCCTCGCCTCGGGGATCAGCGAAATTCCAGCGTTTGTACGCGACTTCGATGGAATCGAACAAATGGTTCCTCCCGGGATGCTTCCTCAAAGCGCCTGGCTTGGTCCTAACCCGCCGATCCTTCCGGATTACTTTGACAGCGCAGTAGCCGCAACGGTGGCCCTGCCGGCTGTTCAAAAGGTGGCGATGGTGCAAGCGGTCGAAGCGACCGCCTCGACCTGAATGGTGGCGGCTCGTCTCTGGCGGCGTCAGGCTGCGCCGGAAGCGAGACGCCAGCAGCAGGAGTTGGGGCATCCGTCGGAATAGCAATCTTTCTGATGGGGCCCGTCGAATTGGATCGAATTGCGCTGCCATTGAGGACGGCTACCACCTGGTCGGCGGCGTCGGTCAGTACGAGGGCATCTGGCGCATGGCGTATGTGCGCGATCCGAGCGGTTCATCGTGGCCTTGGCCCAACGAATCGACTGATCCGCGCCCGTCGAAGCCTGACGCACCTTGGAGCACATCGATATAGGTATCTGGTCGCCACTCAGCTAATCGACGCCGCCAGCTAGCTCTGCCGAATAGCGGAGTTAGCGAGAAACGACTAAATGCCGCCGCCGTAATTCCTCGACCGCGACCCGCAGCCGCTCCGCCACTCCAGAGCTGCGCGTATCACTCGAGCGAACGACCCAGCTCACCTATGCTACGGCTTGAAGTAGGGAGCCTTTGGAGGACACGGCAATGCCAGTGTGTGAGTTCAAGTGCGGCGAGCGCGAGCCATGACCGCCGTCGAACTCACACGTTTTCGCCGGAATCTGATCCTGGCGGTGCTTTGCGCGGCGCAATTCATGCTGATCCTGGACGTCGCGATCGTCAACGTCGCGCTGCCCTCGATGCAGCGGACTCTGAGTTTGTCGGCTGAGAACATCCAATGGGTGGTCAGCGGCTATGCCCTGACCTTTGGCGGCTTTCTCATGCTGGGCGGTCGGCTCGCTGACGTCGTCGGCCGACGACGTATGTTCGTGACGGGTTTAGTCCTCTTCATCGCGGCATCGATGTTGGGCGGATTCAGCCAGTCCGGCGGAATGCTGATCGCCGCTCGCGTGATCCAGGGCTTTGCCGGCGCCTTGGTCTCGCCAGCGGCACTGTCGCTGCTGACAACGACCTTCAAGGAAGGCCGGGAGCGTAATCGTGCGCTCGGGGTCTGGAGCGCTATAGCTGCCGGCGGCGCATCGGCCGGGTTGATTCTGGGAGGCCTGCTCACCCAGGCATTGAGCTGGCGTTTTACGCTCTTCGTCAATGTGCCATTGGGTCTCGCCGCCGTCGTGCTATCTCCAGTGCTGGCGACAGATGGTGCTCGGCAGGAGGCGAAGGTCACCCTCGACGTCCCCGGGGCGGTGAGCCTGACCGGCGGAATTCTCGCCCTCGCGTACGGCGTGACCGAGGCGACCGGGCAAGGCTTTGCCTCCACGAAGGTGCTGATCGCTCTGGCTCTCTCTGCCGCGCTCCTGATCGCATTCGTCGTAGTCGAGAAAAGCAGCAGCCAACCCCTTCTGCCGGCTCGGATGCTGAGGCTGAGATCCGTGGTGGCGGGCAACTCCGTGGCGGCGCTCGTGTCGGTCGTGATGATCGGCGCCGTCTTCTTCAACTCGCTGTATCTGCAGGAGATCCTCGGATATTCACCGATCCAGGCAGGTCTAGCCTGGTTGCCCCAAACGGTGCTGATCATGGTCGTTTCCAGCATCGGGGCCCGCATTGCCACGAAGCTTGGCGAGAGAACCCTGATCGCGCTCGGAACTCTCGTGCTGGCGGCGGGGATGCTCCTGTTCCTGAGAACCGCCCCAGAAAGCGACTACATCACAGTCCTCATCCCCGCCATGCTGGTTACGGGCATCGGCGTAGGACTTACGTTCGTAAGCGTCACCATGGCCGCGACAGCTGGCGTCCCCGATCGGGATCAGGGAACCGCTTCCGGTCTCATCGGCACCGCCCAACAGGTCGGAACGGCCGTGGGACTGGCGATTCTGGTCAACATCGCTGGGTCGGTCACGAGGGTGTACCTGCCGCAAGGTGCAGGTGCCGTTATCGCCGGATACCACCAGGCGTTTGTGATCGCCGCCGCCATCAGCGTTGCAGCGGCGATTATCGCGCTCATCGTGATCAAGCGTCCTTCGGCGCGGCCGACACCAGGTGTGGTCCAAACGGTGCTGCTGCGCCCGATTCAGCCACTCACCGCCGCCGCCCAGAGCCAGCTGCTCCTGGCAAGGTGCGGACCCCTAATTCCACGGGACTACGTGGAAGAATTGACGGCGGGAACGTAGTCTATTGAGTGCTGTTAAGTCCATTGGGTTGGCTACAGAAAACCGAGCCCATCCTTCATCCAAGGCGAGCACGAAGACCGAGAAGACCGCCATCAAGGTCGCGGCATTTCCTGGCCCGAGGCCACGGCATTTCCAAAAAAAGGGTTCCCTTAAAGAGGAGTTGAAGAGGAGTGGCAGTCGAGTTTAAGTCGAACTAAAGTCCACGGCCAGGTGAGCCTCGAAATGAGGCGGTTTCGGGAGTCCGCACTGGAAATACTGTAGTGGGAGAGTTGAAGAAGAGTTTAAGAAGAGGACGAGTTCAGCTCAAGTTCCGCTGAACAAGAGGCGAAATTGAGTTAAACTCGCTCGCCACAACAGCGACAATACCGTGGTGGGAGAGTTGAACAAAGGCGGAACCGCGCACCGTTAGTGGTGTCTGTCATCAGCCAGCGGCTCACGCGGTGCCGATGGCGGCGGTCGGTGGATCTGCGATGGCACGGTGGCCGCGTACTCGTGACCATCGGGCGCTGAGACCTGCAAGGCACACCCGCATGTTCGGCAGAATCCCCAGCCGCCTTTCGACCGTGAGGGATCGGTCAGCGTTCCCGCGCAGCGTTCGCACGGACAGCTCGTCCGCCCGTCGGTAGGCGGCCTCCGCACCCTCTATGCCGCCGCGCTTCTCTGGGAGAACGCCGAGGTTGTGGGCGGCCCGGGCATCATCGCGGTCGTCAGCCGGGACAAGGACGCATTCGCATTCTCGCATTCCAGTGTTTCTTCTTCCCCTGCGGTGATCAGTCGGTAAATGCAACGGACGCAGCTTTGAGCGTGTTGCGAGGTGGATTCTCCTAACTGTGGAGTTGGCATCCTAAAGCCAGACTACGCATCGTATCAGGGCCAAGTCCGCGGAACGCTGCTCCCAGTGGCGTGACTATCCCAGTCGACTGATTCGCCTAACGCCTCTCAACGCGCAGGCACGTCTCCCCCCACTATGCGCATCGCCCGGGCCCTCCTGGAAAATTCCCATGGTGGAGTGTAGAGGTTCAGAAAATTGCCCTTCGCTACACCTACCAACGATCCGGAGGGGGGAACAGTATCATCGTCTGGACCAAAGTCCAAGTTGGCGGGTCGATCTGGATCATTACCGGTGACTCCCTCATATAGGCGCGCTTCGAACCCTGCCTTACTAATACCGTAATCCGGCCCCTTCTGAACGATGACCTGTATGGTTGTGGCGTCGTATTCGTCGCCGAACATTGTGCGAAAGTCAGGCGCATCTTCGACAAGCGTCAAGCATCTCCACAGTTCGCATGGATAGGAGGTTCCACCGTTCGTGTATGGACCACAGCCGCCAGGCCCCACCTGCGCGTCATCTGGACCGATATCATCCGTGATTAGCCGAACAACTAGCGGAATTCTTGGTATTTGCTGGGCCGGTTTGGGGTCCGGGTTTAGCAGAGGCGCGAGACCTTGCTCCTGACCGCCCTCGTACAGACCGGGGGCGCGGGCACGTCGCTCGTTGAACCGTACGCCACAAATGGACTTCGCGAAGCCGAAAACTTCGAGGTTTGGATAGACGCCCGGCGGCAAGCAAAGCTCGCGGCCGCGATACCAAGGCCCTCCCCGTTCGTATGGCTCGTCAAAGAAGCTGACCGTATACCCCCCCTCGAACTGAGGGCCGGCGTGGATGCCGATGGCCTGAGTTTGCCTGTTATAGCTGATGTATTCCAGAGTGGGATTGTTCTTCTCAAGCAAGTGGCCCTGACTGTCCAGGCTAGCAATTATTGTCCGCTTTGTAGCCGTGAAATTTCTGGCGTTCCATAGCGCAACCATGATTGGAATTGGGCCAACACGAACTGATGGGTTTTGCGTCATTCAACTTCCCCCTGTCCGGCTTTATCCACGACACTGCCGACTGCCATAAGCGGCGTTAAAGATTGAATCAATGAGCCCTTGGCGCGACCAAGCGCGTTAGCGATTTCCTAGCTTCCTCTGCTTACCCTCCGAGGCTTAACCTCAAGCGCGAAGCCTGCTACTCCCAGTCACCTAGCATAGCCGGTCCGACGTCACTGTGAATACGCGGCCCGGAGATGAATCTGTGCCACATTGGTAGGCAGCCCATTCCCCGGAGGCGACCTCTAGTTGACCCACCACACGGTACCCCCTCGCCCGATCCGCCGCAAGAGCGGACCAAAGGCCTCTGCGGTGCTGTTCACAAGGGAGCCCGCAAGGTGCTCCCGACATCGGCTCCAACGGCGGCGTTCGCCACGTGCGTTCGGAGGAATTTCTTGAGCGGGGCTCGCCGATGGACCGGGGCGACTCGACGCGGGACCGAACTCGCGCAGCTTGCCGTTGTGGTTGGCCTCCAGCACTTTCGTCATGCGGCGCGCTCCTGCGACGAAGCAGGCCATGCCGCGCTTACAGAAGCGGTTGGCCAGCACTTTGTCGACATGCCCTCCGCGGCACCCAGGCCCCGCAAGGCCGGGTCACCGAAGCCGTCCTGCAGCCGGTAGTCGGAGAGGCCATCGCGATTGGCGCGCAAGTCGCGAACCACTTTCCAGGCTTCGGGATGTTCCGAGCGCTGTAAAGCTGGAATCGCGACCAACAGGTCGCCGCGGCGGGCCGCCTCATAGGTCGGCCGCCATTCGGCGTCCGCCCGGATGCGCCCCAGCGCCTGGGGAAGGTGAAAGCGATCGGAGCTACCCGCACGCCCCGATGAACATAGCGGCGACCGACGCGCACCCAGTCGGCCTGAAGGGCGGCAAAACACCATCCCAATTCAGGCGGTCCGAGCGTAGACGTGGTGCAGACCGCCCAGGATTGGCTGCGACACAACCCGCCCGCGGACCGGGGCGCTGCTGGGAAGGAACATTGCAGGCCAAGGCTGCGGTGGGGGCCGGTCGTGATTGTAGTAATCCGAACACTCGGCTAGCACCGCGCGCAGGTGGCGCTCATCGATCACGATCAGATGATCAACGCACCGCTCCGAAAGGGCCGCACGATCCGCTCAGCGATGGCCTTGGCTTTCGGTGCCGAAGCGGGGTCCGCACGCCGGCGATGCCCAGATTCGCCAGTTCGCATTCAAAGTCACCGCCGTAGACAACATCCCGGTCGTGAATGAGGTGCTTCGGCCGGCGGCCCCCACGGCGTCGCTTCCAAGAGCTGGTGCCAGATCCAAGTGGCAGTTGGATTGGCGGTGACGTTGAAATGGATGAGTTCCCGCCGCTCGTGGCTGATGAAAAACAAGACGTAAAGGATCCGGAAGCTCAGCGTCTGAACCACGAAAAGGTCGGCGGCCCAAATGCCTCGAAGCTTGTTGGACAAGAACGTTCGCCAGGTCTGATTCCCGGTCGGCCTTCGCCTCCGCCATCGGTACCGGCGGATTGAACGGTTGCTCACGTACCCAACATCAACAGCTCTCCGCGGATGCGTTCGGTCCCCCAGAGCGGATTCTCGTGCGAAATTCGTGAGATGAGCTCCCTGATTTCAGCCCTCAGGCGGTGTAGGGTCGCGAAAGTCCATCCAGTTCGGGTGACGCCTCTACCTCGAGACGGCGGCCGTTGCAAGCAATGGTGGTCACCGGCAATCGAGGGTGGAGCGCGACCCGCCGGACCGAAGCTCCAAGAGCAGCTGGTGAACTACTTCGGCTGCCGGTTCGATGACCTGTTCGAGGTGGTGCTGGTAGATCCGGAGACGGGACGGGAACAGGTCCTTCAGCCGCGATAAAAGGCACCCCCTAAGACATCCCACGGCTGTAAAAGTCAAGCGGCAACTGGCAGCGACCCTGGCCAAGCGATGTCTTCGCGATAGGTCTGATGGTGATCCAGGCAGCCATGCAGAATGCCGACCAGTCGATTGGCCAAGCCTCTCAGAGCTTGGTGATGGGTCTTGCCTCGCTGGCGAAGCACGCGGTGGTAGTCGCGCGCGCCAGCGGAGCCGGTCAGGGCGCAAAAGGCCCATTGGTGGCAGGCATCAGCGAGCCGCCGGTTGCGCGCCAGGCGGGCCAAGACCACCCGGCGTGTGCCCGAGGCCTTGGTGATGGGCGAACTGCCCGCGTAGTTCTTTCGCGCTTTAGGATGGGCGAAGCGGGTTCGGTCGTCGCCGAACTCGGATAAAACCCGGGCGCCGAGGACGATGCCAAGTCCGGGAAGACTGCGGTAGATCTTGGCGTCCGGGTGCTTCTCAAAACTGGGGGGGCCAATTCCGTCTCCAGGATCGCCAGCTCAGCATTGAGGTCGCGCAGGATGCGCACCGTCGAGGCGACACTCTTGCCATAGGCCTCGCTGACCAGGCTGGGCGCCGCCAGCTGCGGCGCGCGCAGCTGGGTCTGGATCACGGCGGCCGTTTCTTCCAGCCGTCGTTCGCGGCCAGCCCGGCGCAAAATGGCCACGAGCTTGGTCCGCGAGAGGGTGCGACCCATCGCCGGCGTCGGGGCGGCATCGAGCACGCCCAGCGCGACGGCGGCCGCCAGTTCCGTCCCGAACGCGGCGAGCGCCGCCGGGTAGTACTCGCGCAGATTGTTGCGCAGTTGGTTGACGAGCCGTTGCCGGCTCCAGATCAGGTTCTGCTGGGCGCGAGCCAGTACCTGCAGCGAGGCGGCCAGTTCCGAGTCGCCCGCCACGGGCCGGTGGTTGTGCCGATCGGTCCGCACCAGATCGGCGAGCACCTTGGCGTCGCCGGGATCCGATTTCGCCCCTGACGTGGTATGCCGATCGCGGTACCGACTGGCCGCCAGCGGGTTGATCGCATAGACCTGGTAGCCCGCGGCCAGCAAGGCGCCAACGAGTAGCCCTCGGTCGGTCTCGATCCCGACCACCACCTGGTTGGACTCGGTGGCATGGTCCGCCAGTAGCGCATGGAGTTGACCGACACCCTCGAGGCCTTCCGCAATCCGGCGCTTGGCCACCATCCCGCCCGACGCGTCCAGCACACAAATGTCGTCGTGCGCCTCCGCCCAATCGATGCCGACGAAGATCTCCAAGCTGCACCTCCCTCAAATCGGTACTCAAGCCGGAGGAGACTCGCGTCGACCTAATAGTTCAGTGCTCGAGGCACGTCATCCCACTAGCCGTCTCATCCCCTCGCCGGCCGATGAGGGCACGCTCTAGGGGAGGGCTCGACGCCCGGGTCCGGAACTGTACTCACCCACCGGTGGCTCGGTGAAACAGTATCCGATCAGCTGGACGCTGTTTCAGCCCTATTAGGGTTTTAGGGCCGGCGGATGAACGATGATGCGAAGCGAGAGTTGTACCCGCACGGCGGGCCAATCTTCCATCGAGATCTCGGCATCGATGGGAATAGCGGCCAGCTTGGCTGGGATCTTGATTGCCGTGCTGAACGTCGCCGAATCATCTGGATGGATGTGCTCATCGGAGATCACCCACAGCGACCGCCCGTCGTCAGGGCTCTTGACCATGCGACCTTGCCTCACGGGAATCTGAGTCAGGTAATCGAATTCCAGAGGAAACTTGAAGTTGTAAAGCACGTTGTGCGCGGAGCGTCGGCCCGCGTTGTGGCAGACGATGGTGAACTCGACAGGGTCTGACCAGGGGTTCCCTGGCTGCCAGGTGGCCATTAAATCCTGCCGCAGGGAAAGCGCCGTTTTGCCGTCATTGAACGGGTAGAAGCCCACGATCAACTCTGGGCGTCGCGCAAGCTCTTGAGCGACCCTGCTCTGCTCGCGACGCAGGGCGAACACTTGGTAAACGCCGAATGGCAGCCCGACGATGGCCACCAGCCAGGAAAGGCGTTCGGCGACTGTCCAGAAGTTGTTGCTCAACCACGACGCGAACGAGGCCGTGGTCAATTGCCTCGTTTGACTGGGATGCCGAGCGCCTCGATGACGTCATCGACTTCTTGATATCCGAAGGTCCGAAGAATGCGCCGCACGGCGTAGTCAAGAATGCCCATCGGGAATTCACCGATGTCGAACGATACGAAGCGCTGCGACCAGTCTTGGATCTGATGTGCCGGGACCACAAGCCTTCCTGCTGGCCGTGGAACCATTGAAATCCACATCCACCAAGCGCGGCTGCTTCCAGGAACCACGGGTCACGAGCGCAAGCCCAGGGCGGAAACGGGTAACTCCGATCTCTCGTAGCACCGGGATGCCGCCCTCGAGAATCTGTTTCCACCAGTTCACCAGGCTCAGCATTGGAAGATCGGCTTCTATTTGTCCCCCGCCGGCTGGCTCGGGCCTGGGATGGAGTTCCAAAGCTTGGCGAACCGTAATCGTCGGGCCAGGTTCGAGTCGTCCCTCCCATTTCTCGCCGGATAGCTGACCGTTCATTTCCAGTTGCCAATGGAGCACATCCAGCGTGAGGAGGCGCGCTCCCGGCTTTACCGTTAGCATCCAGCGGTCGGTTCGGTCCCGCATCGAATCGGTCGGTCTCACGCCGCTCGGCGGAACTGCCTCCAAGGCCACGGTCGATTGGCATGCTCCGAACTGCCCGCTCACGGCGATGGCCGTCATGAAGTACGGCCCGGACGGCGGGTCAGGCTCAGGGCGATGTGCGAACAGGATCTCTTTGGCGCCTCGGACCCAGCCTGGCTCTGCGCTCATACCTCCCTCATCATCTTCACGCGTCCAGATCGCTGGCTCAAGGAAGCTCGGCACCAGCCGGTGCATGTTGGCGAACTGATCCTGATAGAAGATGAGCTCTCGAGGAATGTCCACTCGGTCGAAGAGCGCCGGGTGCGGATCTTCTTGCTCCCATGCGGTGACGTCCGCGCTGGCGCCTGGGCTAAGGTTGACCGGCTCGCTTGTCAGCACGCGAGTCCCCGGACCGCTTCTTTCCTCGCGCACGAAAAATGTGTTCAGGGCGGGGCCGCGGCCCACATTGCGCAGTGTGAGGTCGCGTACGGCATACTGATCGACCGTTCTCGTTGCATCAGCCATCGCGGACACAACAACGAACGGCCGGAACTCAAGTTGACGACTGATACGAAGCTCGGTCACCTGCTCGCGAGTGGCGACCGCCGCCTCGTGCGTCGCGTCGGCTTCAGCCTTGGTGGCCTCCGCTTCGGCCTGTGTCGCCTCAGCTGCCTCTCGGGTTGCGGTAAGGACGCCGGCGTTGAAGATGATGATCACGCCAGTCAGTCCTGCCAACGTGAGCGTTGCGATGCCGGTGATCATCGCCGCCAGCGCCGTCGAAATTGTCGGGAACAACGATGCGAGTACGATCGACACATCGATGACCAGAAGAACGCCGGCAATTGCCGCCAAGATGACGACGGCGAGGACCCACCCGCGGAGAACTCCTCGCCGCTTGGTCATAAAGGGCCGGTCCGATTCCTCCCGAAGACCGTGATGGTGGCGATCTGGGACCGGTTGATCAGCATGCCTTCAACGTCCGGCAGGTCGATATAGCGGTTGCCATCCACCAGCTGTGGCTGGGCAAGGTATAAGTCGAGGTCGTCGGTGTCGACGCTCCGTCCGGCATACAGCGACCGGCCGGAGACGACCTTCTTGTTGAGTAGTTCCACCTGAAGCCAATTCGAGGGGTTTCGGGAGAGAATAATGTCCCAGGCCCGGAGCGACGCATCGCCTTTAAGGCTTGGCCACGCACGAACCAGCAGGCTCCACAGCAGCCCCGCCACAGCACCGCCAACGATGCCGACGGCGAAGCTAATAACCAGGTTGAGGGAGTCTCGACCCGGATGTACGAAGTTTGCGAGAGCTGTAATCGGGACCGCCGCGATAAGGCTCCAGATGACCCACTGCGCATCGCTTCTTTTCGTGCGGAGACCGACGAGGTAAAAAGCCTTCGCAGCTAAGAAACCAGGAACGACCAACCGAAGGGTATCGGCGACCTGGTCGGCGCTGACCAGCATGGTGACGCCTAGCGGTTATGGTCGGGCGGTGGAGGAGGTGGTGGAGGCGGAGATGCTGGTGGTGTGGGTGCCACCGGTGCCGGCCCGGGCCGCGGCTCCGAGGGCGCGGTTGGCGTCACGTAGGTTTTGGTCTGGTCGGGTGTGGCGACCTTGTTCTGCCTGTTCTCGGCGGTCGTAGCTGCCATCAGGATGTGCTCCCCGTAAGAGAAATGGACGATAACGCATGGAGTGTAACAGCGCGACTTGCAGGCGAGGCAGTGCAACTTGACCGGCCCCGGAGATCGAGGGTTGTTGAGCGATGTTCAGCTTTAGGAACCCATCCGCCGCCGGGCGATCCCCACGAAGCAGGTGGCTCAGCTGCTCGGCTGCCACGAGGAGAGCGTCAGGCGGTGGATTCGTGGTGGCCAGTTCAAGGCCATTCGCTGGGGCCGCGGGCCGACGTCGTCCTCTCGTGCTGCTGCGCACGGAACTTGATGACGTGGTCACCAATGACCTGAACCCGGGTGACCGGAAGGCCGTCGCTCACCTCAGCAGGCTGGTAGGTTGTCCAGGTTGTTCGGCGAGTAGCTGTCGGCATCCGTCGTAACGTAGGGCGACCCGGAGCACCCAGTCGCCGGGCACTAGTGAACCAGCCCAGGGTAGGCGGGCTTGGTGGCATAGGCATCTGGCCCCACGATAGGCGCCGAGACCTATGGTTCAGCGTCTACCCGCGCGCTTGCCACACCAGCTTTCCGACCGCGGCGATGATTAGGTACAGCTGGAGGATCCTCGCCATTAACTCAGGCGTGCACGCAGCTACCCTGACCAGGCCGTGAGCGACATCGTTCCGAAAGTTAAAGCCAAAAAGATCAGCGATGACCACGTTGAAAAGGAAGGCTTGATCTCGGCTGAGGATCTCTGCCCGCTCGAGCCGAGTCATAACCATCGATAGGTTCATCTCCACGCTGACGCCGGGAATCGCAGCATGGGGACGCATTGTATCTATGCCGGCTGCACGGAGGACGCTCCGCATAACGTCCTCCAGCTGAGGCACTAGAATATGGATTCCACTCACGAAGTCACCCTCCCACGCCCGAGCCAGCCCCACCGAAATCAACTTCAGGTTCACCTCGTCAAATCCCTGGCGCAGGTAGTCAACAAGATCTTCTGCCGTGACCCCCTTAGTCCGCAGGCGTCCGAAGCACTCGGCAAGCCATAGGTTCTGGATACTGATCAAGAACCCTGCGTGTTGATACTTGCGAAGCCGGTCCTGGTCGATGGCGTTTGTCGGCGATAATTCGACGCCCGCGCTCCTAAGCATTGAATGTGGGAAGAGCGAGGAAAGGGGCGCGATTTCCCTCTGCCGCTGAAGCCCCAACTCGACTTCATCGACGCTCACTGTCAGATCCGGTCGCTCCACGAGTCGTGAAAACACCTCTCCAAGCGTCCCATCAACGATCGCCTCGATCGCTCTGTCATGTGCCTCCCGGTCGATAGACACCCGTGCGGAGATAGGGCGTAGCTCGCTGCTAATACCTGCCTCTCGCGCCTTTCTGATTCGCTGGCGCAACTCGTTCACTTCCGCCTTGTGTCCACCGAGCTGATTCAGAATCTGGACCGCGTTCTCATAGAACTTGGATGCGACTAGTTGGCCGCCGGCTCCGGCTTGCCTAGTCTCAGCTTCTGAGATCCAGGTCTGGGCGGTTCGCTCCGCGAGCCGCTTGAGCTCATCCTCCGCTCCTCCACGAGCCCGAGCGAATTCCTCCGCAACCCAAAGCGCCATCCGGGCAAGATGATGATTTCCGGCAGCGCTGAATTCGCGCACCGCGCGGTCGAGGCCACTGACTATCTCTTGCACCTGGTCGTCGCTGAGCACAGGAGCTGCCTCCACGAGCGCCATGCCAATGTCGAGTAAATATCGGTGGCCGCCCTCCGCTAAGAGGCGTCGCATGAGCTTGAGACTTTCATCGGCGGCCCTCCGAAGCTGGTCTTGCTGGTTCAGTTGGCGAGCTAGCTGAGCGGCTCGCACCGCGGCGTCACCAACCGCAAGCCATCCGAACTGGACTTTAGGGACCCTCGCCACTAAGAGGGGGAGCAATTCGAGGTAGCTCTCGGCCGCCCCAGTGCCCGCTGTCCGATATTGGCCACCGTGGACCCAAAGGAAATCACGCAATCGTGCCCGCACGTATACGCTCGGCACATCTTTCCGGCGGGCGAGGTACTCGACCGCAGCCTGTTCGAGCAGGTCGGGATGGAGCTGCGTGAAGCGCTCCCGCTGCTCGCCGGGCATGGCTGCGTTGCTGAGGTAGGCATGGGCCAACTCCGTCTCCCAGCGCAGTTGCCGCTCCAGTTCCGAATTGCCCGTGTTCTCAGTCGCGCGGTGCAGCGCGACTATACGCTGTCGACGATCTTCGTCTGGCTTGTCAAGCTGGTCGGTCTCGGCATCGAGGGCAGCCAACGCAGCCCGGATCTCCTCGGATGTCATCGATGCGAACGATAGCCGCCCCGAGGACTTGCCCGAGCGTCAGGCGAAATCGCCGCGCCTCGACTCAAGGTGCGCAGTTGTCGGAATCAGATGAATTTAGGAGTTTCGCGATCGCAATGATCCAGCCTGCGCTGAACCCGCGCCAAAGCAGCAACCCTGCCGATACCTATACCAATATGCGTCGGCGGAAGGGCGACGGGGGAGAAGGGAGTGCCAGTCAGTCATTCAGTGACGTCGTGAAAAAGCTGATCTGCGACTCTCGCAGCTGCGTTCCATGAAGATCCGTTGGCCGAGCTGGCTGTCCGGCCTTATGAGGCGCATCAGGTGTCGGCAGGCAAAACGATGACCGTACGCCCGCCGTTGTGCTCCACGACGAATTGTCCGTCGATGCGACTCGGCCAGTACTGCTGACGTGCTGGAGCATCCCTTCAGAACGACGTCGGTGAAGATGAGCGCTGGCGAGCGTTAGGGCGACGGGCTCTCGATGGGTAAGACTAGTTGAAGTTCGTCCATAGAAATTGCACGCGCTAGCCCGCCCTGGGAACCACGCCATCGTTTCGTGCTGCCCGGCGAGCTACTTGAGTACGCATGACGGGTGGGCGGTTGGCTACCGGATCGCCTGGAGTTAGCTCCAAGGCCGTATGCAAGACGGCGTGCAAAATCTATCGACGAATCTCAACTAGTCGCAAAGTTGGCGGCAAGGGCCGGTCCACCTGAAAACGACCCCGTCCTAAAGGATGGAAGATGCCCGCACAGGGGCAAAAGTCCGTCTGCTCCGGAGCCTCAAGGACCTTGGCCCACGATGGGAGCTCCAGCGACGACGAGGTCGTGCTCGTTGGGCTCGTGCGCTAAACGGCGCCTACCGAACAGGCGTTCGGTAGTATGCCGCTAGAAGGCGCCAACCGCATCCTATATATGTATATGTGTGCATCTAAGGGGAGCCCTATTGAACGGTCGTTCGGGGACTGGGGCGTCGGCTGATCAGCTCGTGGATGCTCACAAACCCGCTCAGGGCGGCATTGATAACTAGGTTGCATCGTGATTGGAGGCTTCTGTCTCCTCTACTACTGGGGCGTTTCCAGTCTGCTCAACGTCGGCCAGTGGGGGTTCAAGCTGGGCCTCAATAGCTGAAATTCTGCTCGCGCGGTCGAGAGCTTCAGCCTGAGGGTCAACTCCCGCTAACCTTTCGCCAGCTCACGCGAGATCGAGTCGGCGTTCTGGAATTCCATTTAGAATCAAGCAAACCGTAAGAAGAGGAGAGCTCAGTCATCTCGACGGAACCGGAGAAGACCGGCTGCAAGCCGGACCTTGAGATGCTCGGACACTGCGGCCTGACTGAGAGGCAACGCTGAGCTGAGCTCGGTCACCGGATCGCAGCCGCGCCAGCAATCGCCCGACGGGTGGGGTCGGCGATGGTTCGAAGGCTCTTATCGACTACAGATCGCACGGCGCGGCGTTCATGTAAGCTGCGACACTATGTCGGAAACCTCTTCTGGCCTCCTGAGATTCGTGAACATCGACAATGTCGCTTGACATCCGAAGGTGGCAGTCTATAGTTTGCGGCAAGCTTATTCCTTAGCCCCGTGGAGGGGGCAAACTCGTGGGGGCAACGGCGTTTCGGGAGCGGGTGGTCACCGCATCCGCGGCGGCGACCATAGCGGCTTCGTTGCCGGCATTAGGCAGCTCGTTCATGTGCGCCTAGTGGTGGTGCGGCGATGGAACATGGCCGAAATGTGCCTTTCGCCCCTGGGAGACAAGCACGAAATGAGGCCGACGAGCCAGGCCGGCCAATATGGCTCTCACTTATTAGCGGCTTTGAGCTGACCCTCGAAGGAAAACCTGTTGCGTTGCCCATGCCTGCTCGGAAGCTCCTCGCCTTTCTGGCCCTGCGAGACCGGCCCGTGCATCGCCTCTATGTCGCAGGCGTGATTTGGCCGGACATGCCGGAAAATCGCTCGAGCGCAAATCTGCGATCTGCCTTGTGGAGCCTGCGACGCCTAGGTTATCCGGTTGTCGAGGCCAATGGTCATCACCTCGGCCTGGCTGCCGACGTAGCGGTGGACGTCCACGAGACCATCACTCTCGCGCAGCGCGTGTTGTCGGATTACGACTTCGGCAACACGCGGCCTGATTACACCTTGATGGCTGCCGACCTACTCCCCGACTGGTACGAGGACTGGGTGATTCTGGAGCGAGAGCGCTTCCGACAACTTCGGTTGCATGCCTTAGAGGTCGTTTGCGAGCGACTGACTGCCGCTGGACAGTTCGCGCACGCGATAGACGCGGGCCTCGCAGCCGTAGCGGGCGAGCCCCTTCGGGAGAGTGCTCAAAGGCTGTTGATAAAGGCCTATTTGGCCGAAGGCAATCTCGTCGAGGCCGTTAAAGAGTACAGCTCCTACCGAACGCTCTTGATGGACGAACTGGGTTTGGAGCCATCGACCGAAATCGGTCATCTCATTCAGCAAGTCAGAAGTTGTCGGAACCCATAGTGAAGGTTGAGTCTTATCATGCCCGAGCATGAGGAGTTCATCCCATGACCGAACCGCTGTACTTGTCGTCCGAGCCTGGATGGAAGGCGACCGTCCAGCCGGGCTCCGTGTCCGTATCACCCAAACTCTCGACGTGGTGATTGGGGAGAATGTCGTAACTACGGAGGCCACGATCGATGACGTCTGCGCTGCCGTTAGAGCGTGGCTCGAAAAGGTTGTCGCCAGCGCGGGCTGACACTTTGGCGATATGCGGTCATCCGCCGCACCATCGGGCGAGGTGGCCTCGACTGCATGTAGACGCATAACACGGCGTTCACGCGACATTGACGCGACATTGACGCGCAGGTGATGCAGGGCACGGATGATCCGTTCTATGCGGACCATGCGGCGCGGATTTTCATGAAGCGCCCGCAAAGGATTGAGCCTCAAATTCTGCTAGGCGCTGGCGACGCGCCGGTTCGCGTATCAGTGGCTGTTCCGACGTCCCCGCTGTCTACCTGGTCGGCACTGACTGACCCTCGGCATCTGGGGCAGTGGTTCGGCACGCTGCGAGGCGAATTCCGTGAGGGCGCACATGTTCAATTCGACTTTGAAGATAGCGACTTCTTTGACGTCCACGCGGCTTCGGCGGCGCTTTTACGCGATCCTGGATTGCGACCATGCGGCGGGCTCGGGACGTCGTGACGAAATGAAACCGTTCACAGGGACCCCAAGGCTCGTATATCATCCAGCGCTGCCCTTGTCGTGAATTAGATGATTGGCTTGCTGCGCCAGTACGTCGCTCCGATCCTCCGACTCAATCCGGCCGACGTGACCTTTGCCAGGCGAGGTTTCAACAACTCATCAGGGGCGGCGCGCACAAGGCTCGAACAGGCTGGCTTGGCGTTCGCGACGGGCTACAACGCCGCCCTCGAGACGGACGCAACAGAGCGGCTCGTGTCAACATTGGACAGCACTGATCTCGAGCGTCGGGGCTTCGCGTATGAGGGAGCCGCGATGGCATCGAGCCTGCTGGACCGGCTGCTCCCCCTTCGTGGCGGTCGCTGGCGGCGGCTGCTCGAAGGCGGCGGCTCAGCTCACGTCTACATGCTTCACGTCGGGTACGGTTGGGCCCTCGCGCGGCTGCGGCGACGAATACCGGACGCTCTGAGAGGCCTTGACACGTTGCTCTGCTGGCTGGCCGGTGACGGGTACGGCTTCCACGAGGGTTACTTTCACTGGCGCTCGACTGTCATCCAGCGTGCCCGTCCTGGCCGGGTCACCGGGTATGCGCGCCGTGCCTTCGACCAGGGATTGGGTCGGAGCTTGTGGTTTGTCGATTGCGCAGACGTCGACCGGCTCGCCGTCACCGTGGCCGCGTTTCCGCCGGACCGGCGCTCCGATCTGTGGAGCGGAGTCGGTCTGGCTGCCGCCTATGCTGGGGCCGCCTCCGCCGACGAATTGACGGCGCTCCGATGCTCGGCTGGCGAGCATGGGGTCTCGCTTGCCCAGGGTGCCGCCTTCGCTGCCAAAGCGAGATCCTTGGCGGGAAATCCAGCGGCACCGACGGAGCTTGCATGTCAGCTATTGTGCGGTCTCTCGGCCGATGCCGCTGCTCAGCTGACCGATGATGCGCTGCTGGCCACAGTAAATGGAGGCTACGAGCCGCGCTACGAGAACTGGCGACGCCAGATCCGGGCCCGTCTCACCCGTTTGGCGACCATGGCCTGATGACGTTCCTAAGGCGCAACGTGAAGCGGATCGCGGTCGTCGCGGTAATCGCTGTCACTTACTCGATGAGCCAGTCCCCAGCACTCGCCCAAGCAGAGCGCTCGCAGCTAGTGCACCGATTTCACTTCACCCGACTGGCCCTACCTCGCTTGCCGGGCCCGCAACGTTCGGTCCGTCCTGTGAACCCCAGTCTCGCGCGGATTTCGGCATGGATCTCGTCGGTCGGTGCCGCGGTTGCGCTCGCCGACATCGATGGTGATGGATTGCCAAATGATGTGTGTTACGTAGACACCCAGACCAATGAGGTGGTCGTCGCACCTGTTCCCGGGACGGGGAATAGGTACAAGCCGTTCGCACTTGATCCTGGTCCGCTTCTGTTCGATCAGCGAACCATGGCTCCCATGGGCTGTCTGCCCGGAGACCTTAACGAGGACGGCCTCACCGATCTTCTTATCTATTACTGGGGACGCACTCCGATCGCGTTCCTACAACGCAAGGAATCGGGCACGACCAAGCCAGTGCGGCTCGCCCCAGATCGCTTCGAGGCCGTGGAGGTCGTGCCGGGCGGCCAGCGTTGGTATTCGAATACGGCGACCCTCGCGGACCTCGACGGCGACGGGCACCTTGACCTCGTGGTCGGCAACTACTTTCCTGACGGCGCGGCCATTCTAGATCCGGAAAGTCCCCAGCCACAGGCCATGCAAGACTCGATGGCGCGAGCGGAGAATGGGGGCGGCCCCCACTTCCTGCGCTGGGCTCGCGCAAGCAGCGGAAACCATCCGCGGGTGCAGTTCGACCTCGTCCAGGACGCGATCCCGCCAGTCGCTCGCCACGGCTGGACACTCGCTCTAGCGGCTGGCGACCTAACCGGCGATCTGCTCCCCGAGGTTTACGTAGCAAACGATTTCGGACCAGACCGTCTGTTGCTCAATGTCTCTCGGCCCGGCCGGATCCGCTTCATGCTGGTCCAAGGGGTCAAGGGCTTTGGAACTCCGAGCTCGAAAGTCCTGGGCAAGGACTCATTCAAGGGAATGGGAGTCGACCTCGGTGACCTCGGTAATGGCTTAACCGACATTGTCGTTAGCAACATCACCAGCCCATATGCGCTTGAGGAGAGCAACTTCGTTTTCATGAACACCGGCGACCCATCGGCAATGGCTCGCGGCATGGCGCCCTTTGTCGACCGCAGCGAGGAACTCGGCCTTTCGCGAAGTGGTTGGTCCTGGGATGTGAAGTTGGGCGATTTTGACAACTCTGGAGGCTCGCAGGTCGTTCAAGCGGTCGGCTTCATCCGCGGCACCTTGAACCGCTGGCCCGAATTGCACGAGCTTGCCATGACCAATCCTGAGCTTCTCAGCAATCCCGCCACTTGGCCCAACTTCCAGTCTGGCACAGATCTGAGCGGCCACGAGTGCGATCGCTTCTGGGTTCGTGCCGCCAACGGACGCTTTTACGATATCGGAGCCGACCTGGGCCTTTGCGAACCAGGTCCCTCGCGGAGCATTGCGCTGGCTGACGTAGACGGTAGCGGTCGTTTGGATTTCGCCGTGGCCAATCAGTGGGCGACTTCCTTCTTTTTCCGTAACGACAGCCCGAACATGGGCAACTTCCTTGGTCTTCACCTTCTGCTGCCCCTGGATGGCGCGCACGCTGGTCTCGTTGTCATGCCTGGACACCAAGGCTCGAAGGTCTGGGCACGGCCAGCCATCGGCGCCGAGGTGACCGTCAGGCTCGCCAACGGCCGCCGATTTCTGAGTTCCGTCGACGGCGGCAACGGCCACGGCGGCAAGCGCAGTCCCGACGTCATGTTCGGGCTCGGTCGGGACACGGCGTCCGCCACGGTCCAAGTGCGTTGGCGAGATTCGGACGGACAGCTACGCGCGACGACGCTCAGCCTATCGCCTGGCTGGTACACGATTGTGCTCGGCCAGCAGGATCTGGAGGGGACTTAGGTGGACGCCGCCGCCAAACGCGTTGCAGCTCTTCGGCGCTTCGCCGTCACTCTGACCGCCTTTAACCTCCTCGGCCATCTGTACTTTGGCTTCGAGCAGTCGTACGCGCAGCCGCTCGCGGCGCTGGCTACCGCATACGGACTCGAACTGTCGCTCGATCTCATCGACGCGGGGCTGTACCACCGGCGACCAGCTTTCATCCGCGGTCCGATACCGCTGATCGACTTCCTACTGCCTGGACACATCACGGCGCTTGCCACGGCAATGCTCCTGTATGCCAACAGTGAAATCTGGCCGATCGTCTTTGGGACAGCCGTCGCCGTCGGCTCGAAACACCTCTTTCGGATGCGAGTTGGCCCTGGCACTCGCCATATCTTTAACCCTTCGAACTTCGGCATCTCATTGACCCTGCTCGCCTTTCCTTGGGTCGGGATCGCACCGCCGTACCATTTCACCGAGAACTTGCACGGCGTCGCCGATTGGGTGCTGCCGGCACTCATCTTGGCGTCAGGTGGCTACCTCAACGCGCGGCTCACTGGACGTATTCCCCTCCTGCTTGGTTGGACGGGGGCATTCGTTGCCCAGGCGTTGCTACGGACCATGTTGTTCGGTGCTTATCTGCCGTCCGCTCTGGGGCTCATGACGAGTGTGGTGTTCGTCCTCTACACCTTTTACATGGTCACGGACCCGGCAACAACCCCCGTTTCGACGCGGGCACAGGTGGCGTTCGGCGCGACGGTGGCAGGGACGTATGGACTTCTGGTAGCCTTCCACGTCGTTTTCGGCCTCTTCTTCGCACTTACGATCGTCTGCGGCCTGCGAGGACTTGTTACGTACGCGTACCGGCTGACGGCTGGGAAGACGGCAAACGTGGCACAGACGCATATGGTTCCACGAACCGCCCCGCGCGCGCTGCAGGTGAGGTGACCGATGGAGCCGAAGGTGGCCATTGTTGGCATGGCTTGCCGTTACCCGGAGGCCGCGACTCCGGCAGAGTTGTGGGACAACGTTCTGGCGAAGCGGCGCGCCTTTCGACGGCTCCCTGCTGTGCGCCTACCCTCGGCTGACTACGTATCGTCCCGATCGGACGCTGTCGACCTCACGTACGCGAACGAGGCAGCCGTGATCGACGGTTACGAATTCGATCGCATTCGCTATCAGGTCCCCGTGTCCACTTTCAAGCAGGTCGACATGGCTCACTGGCTGGCTCTTGACATCGCCGCACAGGCCCTCGCAGACGCGGGCTTCGACGGCAGCCGTGACCTGCCGCGACAAACTACCGGGGTTATCGTCGGCAATACCCTGACGGGTGAGTTCTCGCGTACCACTCTCATGAGGCTCCGCTGGCCGTACGTGCGGAGGGTGGTCGATTCCAAGCTCACCAACTACGGCTGGGAGGTCAACGAGCGAAGCCGCTTCTTGCACGAGCTTGAGGAGGCTTACAAGGAGCCCTTTGTCCCTATGGGCACCGACTCCCTTGCCGGTGCGCTCAGCAACACTATCGCCGGGCGAATATGCAACCACTTCGATCTCAAGGGTGGCGGTTACACGGTCGACGGAGCATGCGCCGCTTCGCTGCTGGCGGTGATCACAGCCTGCAATTCGCTAGCGAGCGGTGATCTAGACGTGGCGCTGGCGGGCGGGGTCGACCTCAGCCTCGACCCTCTTGAGCTCGTCGGGTTTGCGCGCATTGGGGCTCTCAGCCGCAGCGACATGCGCGTGTACGACCGGCGCTCCGATGGCTTCTGGCCGGGGGAAGGATGCGGCTTTGTCGTGCTCACCCGTCTAGCGGACGCCAGGGCCCTGGGCTGCCGCGTCTACGCCGTCATTCGCGGCTGGGGCGTTTCCTCGGACGGCAGTGGCGGGATCACGAGGCCCGAGCTCGACGGGCAAGTTCTAGCTCTCAATCGCGCCTACGCACGAGCGGGCTACGGGATCGAAACGGTGGGCTACTTCGAGGGGCATGGGACGGGAACCAGCGTCGGCGATACCACCGAGCTGCGGGCGCTATCGCAGATGCGACGGCAGGCGAGGACAGTGGCGCCGACGCCGGCCGTGATCGGTTCGATCAAAGCGAACATCGGCCACACAAAGGCGGCGGCAGGGGTCGCCGGGTTGATCAAGGCCACTATGGCACTGCATCGCCAGATCCTGCCGCCGACCACCGGGTGCGACCAACCGCACGAGGCGCTTGCGAGTGCCGACCCCGGGATCCGTGTCGTCAACTACGCCACGGCATGGCCGGCTGAGCAGCCGCTCCGCGCCAGCGTGAGCGCGATGGGCTTCGGCGGCATCAATACGCACGTGGCCGTCGAGGCCCCACCGGCGCCGCGCCGGCGGCTTCTGGGCTCACGCGAAAGGATCTTGGCAGCGTCTGAACAAGACGCAGAGCTGTTCCTCCTCGGGGCAGGGAGCCTTGGCCAGATGCAGGACCTAACTGACCAGCTCCTCACCGTGGCTCCCGGTCTTTCCCGTAGCGAGCTAACAGACCTCGCAGCCGAGTTGGTTCGGCGGCTGCAACCGGGCCGTATCCGAGCAGCGGTGGTAGCCGCCTCGCCAGCTCAGCTGGGAGATGCACTCCGCTCGCTGCGCTCCCGGCTGAACCGGCTCGACACACCCCAGTTGGACGCCGCCGACGGAGTGTTCGTGGCCGTTGCCGACCACGAACCCCGGATTGGTTTTCTGTTCACGGGCCAGGGCTCGCCCGCCTATCTCGATGGTGGTCTTCTTTGTAGGCGCTTTCGAGTTGCGAGCGAAGTGTATCGCCAAGCAGCCCTGCCTCTCGATGCGGATGGCCGAGACACGGCGGTCGCCCAGCCCGCAGTTGTGACTGCCTCTGCCGCTGGCTTGGCCGCTCTCCGTTGGCTGGGCATTCATGGCTCGGCGGCGGTCGGCCACAGCCTAGGGGAGCTCACAGCACTCCATTGGGCCGGTGCGTTTGGCCGCCGGGAGCTGATCGAGACGGCGCGCGAGCGCGGCCGACTGATGGCAGAGCTCGGCGACCCCGAAGGGGCCATGGTGAGCGTCGCAGCGGCTCCCCCCGAGATCGAGGCGATGATCCAGCAGGTCGAGTCTGCCTCTGTCGTTATTGCCGCTTTCAATGCCCCCAACCAGACCGTCATTTCAGGCAAAGCGCAAGGAATCGCCCATCTGGTCGATCTCGCCCGCGCCAGGGGACTTCGGGCAACTGGATTACGGGTGTCGCGGGCTTTCCACTCACCACTGGTCGCCGCCGCGGAACCGGCCCTGCGCGCGTACCTCAAGACCATCTCGATCAGAGGCCTCCGGGGCACCGTCTACTCCACGGTGACCGGCGGGCGGCTCAGTCGGGATTGCGACCTGCGGGAGCTCCTTTCGCGCCAGGTGACTGGGCCGGTGAGGTTTTTTGCAGCCGTTTCTGCTTTGGCTAACGGGGCCGACCTCTTGCTCGAGGTCGGCCCCGGCAACTCCCTTATCGATCTCGTGAGGCGATCGTTGGAGACACCGGCCATGTCCCTGGATGCCGGCGGCGCCTCCCTTCAACCCTTCCTTCGCGCCGTCGCCGCGGCTTTCGCGTTGGGAGCCCCTTTACAGGCCGAGCGCCTATTCGAGGGTCGCTTTAGCCGGTCTTTCTCGCTGGATCGTGAGCGGAAGTACTTCGTCAATCCTTGTGAATTCGCGAGCTCGGCAATCCCAGACGAGGTTGTACAAGGGCGCGAACCGGATGAGCCGAAGGACTCGATGCCGCCAACGGCCTCAGCCGGGGTCGAGCAGAGGCATGTCAACGCTGCAGACCTCCTTTTGCAGCTGGTGGCGGAGCGAACGGAGCTACCGAACAGTTCGATCACTAGGGACACCCGCTTTCTGAGCGACCTACACCTCAACTCCATCACGGTGTCCGAGATTGTGACTCAGGCGGCGAAGACGCTCGGGCTGCCCATCCCCGCGGCCCTTACGGACTATGCCAATGCCACCATTTCCGAGGCCGCGACGGCACTCGAACAGGCGGGTAACCTGGGCTATCTCAGCAGCTCGTCCATGGAGGAACGATTTCCGACTGGGCTCGAAGCCTGGGTTCGGCCGTTCGTTTCGTGCCTCCGCGAACGCGCTGCGGAGCCGCTAAATCCTCCCCAAACCGTGGGCCAATGGCGCCTGGTCGCGCCATCAGGGCATCCTCTCCAGCAGGCGCTCGAGCGCGGTCTGCCTCAGTTGGGAGGCGGGGGGGTCGTTCTGTGCCTCCCCCGGCAACCAGGCGAGAGTGATCTTGGCTTGTTTCTGACGGCAACCCGTCTGGTCGACGATGTGAGCGCTTCCTGCCTTGTGGTCGTGCAGGAGGGTGGCGGCGGCAGCGCATTCGCACGAAGCTTCTTTCTCGAGCACCCCGAGAGCAGAGTCAGGGTGGTGGATCTACCTTTCGAGCATCCTGACGCGGCCTCGTGGGTGATGGGTGAGGCGGTGTCAGGCGCGCGCTTTTCGGAGGCGGTCTTCGATGGGAGCGGCGGTCGGCAGGAGCCTGTTCTCGAAGCCGTCAGCATCGGGTACTCGGATGAACTCCCGCTTAGCCACGGCGACGTACTTCTTGTTAGTGGCGGCGGCAAGGGAATCGGCGCCGAGTGCGGACTGTCTCTGGCCGTCCGAAGTGGCTGCCGCCTCGGATTGCTGGGGCGATCACTACCGGAGGCGGACGCCGAGCTTCGGCAGAATCTGGCGCGGATTGCCGGCTCCGGCGTCAAGTTCATTTACGTCTCCGCGGACGTCACGAGCGCCGCTTCGGTCCGCGCCGCTGTATCCACGGTCGAGGCCGACCTCGGCCGCGTGACCGCCATCCTTCATGCCGCTGGGGTCAACGAGCCCAGACTTCTTTCGGATATGGATGAGAAGACTCTGCTTGGCACGGTGGCACCCAAAGTGCGTGGTGCCGATAACCTTCTCGGTGCTGTCGACACAAGCCGCCTCCGGCTCTTCGCCGCCTTCGGCTCCGTTATTGCCCGCACCGGACTTCGGGGCGAGGCGCATTACGCCATCGCGAATGAGTGGCTGACTCGCCGTGTGGAGAGGCATCAGCGCGAATACCCGACCTGCCGATGCCTGGTCCTGGAGTGGTCGGTCTGGTCGGGTATCGGTATGGGTGACCGTCTGGGGCGTGTAGATGCGCTGAAAGCGCAGGGGATTAGTCCGATCGCACCCGAACATGGTGTGCGGATGCTGGCTAGGCTGCTTGGCGCGCCGATTGCCTCCGTCGGGGTAGTGGTGAGCGGGCGGCTCGGGACCCCGCCCACCGTCCGGTTCGCGGATCAGCCATTGCCCCTGCTTCGTTTTCTGGAGCGGTCCATCGTCCACTACCCGGGCGTCGAGCTCATCGCTGAGGCCGACGTTTCACGAAGCACCGACCTTTACCTTGACGATCATGTTTTGAGGGGTCAGCGGATCCTCCCCGGCGTCGTCGGACTTGAGGCCATGGCTCAGGCCGCGCGCGCGCTGGGCGGTGATTTGCCGTCGGCTATCGAAGAGGTCACCTTCAATCGTGCGCTGGTCGTCCCCGAGGAGGGTGCGGTGCGCGTCAGGCTTGTGGCGCTTACACAGGCACCCGGACTGGTGGATGTGGCGATACGAGCTGAACCAACTGGGTTCCAGGTGGATCACATGAGGGCGGTATTCAGGCTTGGGACGCCGGCCTCGCTTGCGGTCCAGAGCGAGACTCCGCTTGCATCCGAATTGGTACCGATCAATCCCAGTACCGACCTCTACGGTCCCTTGCTTTTTCACGGGTCTCGCTTCCGCCGGGTCGTCGGTTATCGGAAGTTGCGCGCTACGGAGTGTGTGGCCGAACTCAGCGCTGCGGACGATGGTGGGTGGTTTGGGTGGCATCTCCCGCCCGATCTGGTGCTCGGCGACCCGGGGCTTCGGGATGCTGCCATCCACGCCGTGCAGGCGTGCGTGCCTGATATGACCCTGCTCCCAGTCTCAGTGGAACGAATCGACCTCGGCGGGCCCGGGCTTACGGGCCCGGCCACAGTTCACGCTCAGGAGCGCGCACGGGTTGGCAATGAGTTCGTGTATGACCTCTCAATTGCGAGTCGCGATGGCTCGGTCCTTGAGAGATGGCACAGCCTTCGTCTTCGAGCTGTGACGGGCAGCGAGGCATATGGGCCTTGGTGCGATTACATTCTAAACGCCTATCTCGAGCGCAGGCTCGCGGAGCTGTTGCCTGGGCAAGCCATTGACGTCGTCCTTGGGCGGAATGGTCATGACCGCGCTAGCACCGATCAGCTAATCCGGGCGGCTCTCCCGGGGAGCGTCACCCTGTGGCGCCGCCCCGACGGCAAACCAATGCCTGCCGGGCCGATACACGTCTCGGCGACTCACGCCGGCGACCTCGCGGTGGCCGTCGCCTCAACTATTGTTGTCGGCTGCGACGCCGAGGGTGTACGAGATCGGCCCGAGGCTAGCTGGATCGACCTTGTCGGCGACGAGGGCTTCAGCCTGGCGCACCTGATTAGCGGTGAGATCGACGAGCCCATTTCGACTGCCGCGACCAGGGTATGGACAGCTCTGGAGTGCATGCGGAAGCTTGGGCAAATTGGACGGGCATCGCCGCTGGTGCTGGAGTCCGCTTCGGCAGGCGGGGTCGTGATCGCGTCTGGTAGGGGACGTGTAGCGACCATTCGCTTGCGAATCAATGGACATCATGAGTTCGATGTCCTGGCGGTGATGGTGGAGGATAGCGATGCCCGAGTATGAGTTCCACCACGTTGTCTTGTTCGAGGATACAAACCTCGTCGGGAATGTTTACTTCACAAAGTACTTCAGCTGGCAGGGCCGCTGCCGGGAACAGTTCCTCCTTCAGAAGGCCCCGGAGGTCCTGGATGCCTTGCGGCAAGGCCTAGCGCTCATGACGACCCGCTGCTCGTGCGAGTTTTGGGCCGAGCTCACGGCTGGAGACGACGTCTTGGTTCGGATGAGCCTCGGTCGCCAAGCACAGACATCGCTGGTGTTGCGTTTCGACTACTTCGTCCTCCGGGACGGCCGCGAGCTCCGCGTCGCGCTCGGCGAGCAGCAGGTGGCGTGCATGCGCCGGATTGGGGACAAGCTGGTGCCCGAGCCGATCCCAGCCGCACTCCGGCTTGCCATTGCCCCCTACACAGATGGTGGCGAGCTGGCTGCTGCGCCGTCGCTCGATGTTGAAGCTTGAGATGGCCACGTCTCCTGGTCAGCTGACGGCGATCCCGGGTCGCGAGCCGGCTGCTCGGCTCTCTCCTCCGATTCTCCTGCAAGAGTCAATTGATGTAACGCGGGCAGCAGACTGCCGTGTGAGCACCGTCGAGGCTCGACTTCGGTCCGTCAGACGCGCACTTAGCGCTATGCGTGAACGTTTCGCCGAGCCGCTCTCGCTCCGCGCCTTAGCGGATATCGCGATACTCAGTCCCTTCCATTTCGACCGGGTGTTCCGCGACGTCACCGGCATGCCACCGGGCCGGTTCCTTTCCGCGTTGCGGATGGAGGCTGCCAAGCGATTGCTGCTAACGACCCGCCTGCGGATCACGGATGTGTGTTTTGAGGTTGGCTACGCAAGCCTAGGCACATTCACAACGCAATTCAAACAAACGGTTGGTATCTCGCCGCGGCAGCTACGGCGTATGAGCCGAGAGATCGGCTCAGCCCGCCTCGATTCCGTCTACGAGGTCTCCAGCAAGAAGGCCGCGCCAGCTCTCCGAGCCGGCGTGCTGCGTGGTCGAATCGAAGTCGATGACGATTTCCGCGGGCTTAGTTACATCGCTCTTTACCCAACGTCCGTGCCGCACGGCCGGCCCATGGCATGCGCGGTGGCACCCGTGCCCGGCTCCTTCGAGGTTGCTGGCGTGGCCGATGGGCTTTATCACCTCATGACAGTGGCGTTTCCGGAGTCTGAAGAAGTCCTCCGCTCGCTCCTTCCGGAAGCCGCTCGCGACCGCATCGGCATTGCTCCGGGACCCATCATCGTAGCCGGACACAACTGTAGTGGTCCGGTCGAGATCGTCTTGCGTCCGATCCGTGTGACCGACCCCCCTGTCCTGCCGGCGGTGCCACTGTTGTCCGGCGGCGCCGAAGACGGCCTTGGGTCGGGCCCCCCCAGAGGGCTGCTTCCTGCGCCTCGCCGACTCAGATCAATCCCACAACTCCGTGAAGCCGGGGAACCCCGCGCTGAGCAAGTTGCGAGTGGATCACGAAGATGGGATCGAGTCCGATAGCTGCATTGTCCCGCGTGGTGACCCGCCACGGACCCGGTCGGGTCCGTTCGCTAAGGAAAGACGAAACAATGGTTCGCAATTGTTTTGCGAAGTTTGCGACGGGCGTGGTCGTTGTGTCGATGCGAGATTCGAACAAAATCCATGGAATCACTGTGAACTGCTTCACAACCGTCTCGCTGAATCCTCCGCTCGTTTTGGTCTCAATTGACCGTCAAGCCAGGGCACATGGATTGCTGGCTGGACAGTCGTTCACCATTAACGTATTGACGGGGGATCAAGCGCAACTTGCCGTCCATTTCTCGGGCCACCCGCAGGATAACCTCGCGATCGTGTGGCTCCCCGGCTACTTCGTTCCTAGACTGGCAGGCGCGCTGGCACATTTGGAGTGTCAACCCTGGGACGCATACGACGTCGCGGACCATACCCTCTACGTCGGGCTAGTTTCGGCCTGTGCGTATCGTTCAGGAGCAAGTGCGCTCGGATTCTTTGAGAGCCGTTATGTCCAAATTGCAGAGGACAATGAAGGAGGGCGAAGCAATGAGCGATGTTGCGATTCCGACTGAACCGATCGGGAGTATTCCCAGGCCGCGCGAGCTTCTCGAAGGCATTAGAGAGTTCGATGCCGGCCGCATCTCGCGGGAGCGCCTCGATGTCTTTTTCGACCACGCGGTTCGGGACACTATCGAGCAGTTCGAAGCGACTGGGTCCCCGGTCATCACCGATGGCGAGCAGCGAAAACCGAGCTTTGTGACCTACCCGATCCACGACCTGCCGAACCTGGCTGCCGACGGAGTCACGATTGCCTTTGGGGACGGCCACGTCCGGCAACTACCTCGCCTTACATCCGGTCCCTTCCGGTACGCGGTCCACGCCGACCGGTACCTCGACGAGGCCCAGAGGTACGCGAAGGTCCCCGTCAAGCAGGCGGTCATCTCAGCTTCCGCGTTGAGCCTGCTTTACCCGCATGACGGGATCGAGGGTTACTCGCGTGACGCGTTCCTCGAGGATCTCGTGCGCGAGGCCGTTGCCGATATCCGCGGCTGTCTGCGGAAGCGCGCGCACAACGTGCAGCTAGACTTCACCGAGGCGCGGCTCTCCCTCAAGCTGGACCCGAGCAAGGGCCTTCTGAATGCCTTTGTGGACCTCAACAACCGCGTGCTGGACCAGTTTTCGCCCGAGGAGCAGACGCGGATCGGGGTCCACACCTGCCCGGGCGGCGACCGCGATGCGACCCACAGCGCGGACGTCGACTACGCGGAGCTTCTGCCGACCCTGTTCACGCTCCGGGCCGGCAACTTCTATATCCAGCTGGCGAGTGAGAAGGACCGTGAGCGGGTGCTGCGGATCATCCAGGGCCACTCGCGCGGCGACCACCGGATCTTCATCGGGGTGATCGATCCCATCAATCCGCGGGTGGAGACTCCGGAGGCGGTGCGCGATCGGGTCCTCGAGGCGAGGGAGTACATCCCGCCGAGCCGGCTGGGCACCACCGACGATTGCGGGTTCGCCCCGTTCGGGGACGACACGTCCACCGCGCGCCAGACGGCCTTCGAAAAGATCCGCGCACGGGTAGCCGGTACCGAGCTCGCGGCCAGGACGCTCGCGGCCGCCGCGCTCAATGTCTGAACGGAGACGGCACAGGTGCGGACGTCGATGACCGCACCCTCGGAGGTCGGACGCTGCCTAGCCGGATACGCGGCTGTTCCAAAAGAGAGGTTGCGTTGGAGGGGAGGCGAAGAGGAGGCGAGGTTGAGTTCAAGTTGAATTGGGTTAGAGAAGACGAAGCGTCCTCCGAAATCGGGCGATGGAGCAACAGGCCGCAACACCACATCCGCGCCGTCTGGCGGGACAAGTCCGCCGCATCCCCGTCCGATGCCTCAAGTTCGACACTGGCCGCGCGCGTCATTCCGGCAGGCCCAACTTCCCGATTGGCCAGCATTCAGCGGTTCCACCAAGCTGCGCGCCAACCGATCGGCCATTCCCCGAGCGCCGGCTCAATTCATCCAGATCCCCCTCCGTTGTCAACCGACAACGAAGATCCGCCTCCGCTAGATCAACAGCGCTGCGACGCCGTGCTTAATAATGTTTTGGTCGTTTTGGAAGCTGGGGCTCTTAACACTGGGGCCTGCTCCAAATAGGTAAGCAAAATCGTTAATATCATATGTCGGGAATTGACCCTCGCGCCCGCGAGGAAATAAGGTCCATGAAATGTCGTTTCTCGCAGGAAGGTGAAGCGAACGTTCCCCCGCGCAGCCATCATTGCTCGGCTCAATTGCAACCTTGATAGGTTGCTGCGGCAACTAGGCCGCGGTGCGGCAAGCCGAAACCTGTTCCTGGCTGAGACGCACGTGACTCGACAGGACTACCTTTCGCTACTTTCGGGGCCGCGATTGGCGAACAAGGAGACGAACGGGTCCTCACTTGCTCTCACACTTTGGATGGGCGCAGCCCAAGTAGCCGCGGATATCGCCGTCGTTGCCCACGGAAATGCGTCTACCCCGTACTTCGTTAGCGGAAGTATTTCCCCCGGCGTGAGTACCGGTATTGATGACGCAAGTCTCGGACCACGCACGTTTAGGGGAAGGCGGCTCACCGATGCGGACGGCACGCTTGCCGGCATTCTAGCGTCTGCCATCCCATCAGGGAGTCACGAGCGCGTGTGCGAAAGGGACGACATCTACTTTGTTGCGAGGAATGGATTGGAAAACCATGTTGAAATCCGGAGCCCGAGACTAAGCTATGAGCAGGCTCGCGCCGCCAAGCGAAGGATCTTGCGAATTCATTCTGTGATGGCGCCAAAACCTGTACACGCCTTCGTCGGCATTGCCTACCGCCCTAGTGCGGAAACTGACGAGTACGAGTGGCGTAGCACCCGGCGCTTTCTCGACCGTGGGAACGAGGTGAAGGTGGCTCCAGATTTTTGGAATTACGTCGGCGCCTCTGCCGACGTTTACGATCAACTCGTTGCCTGCTGTCTTGAGGTGGTCGCTTACCGACAGCCTGAACTCCGAAGGCTCCTCCTTGATGCTAAATAACACCGAGAAGGCGGCGCTCTGATCGGATAGATCGTGTGCTGTCCCGTTACCCAACTTGGGGTTACCAGCATTGGCCGGTGAGCCGAGCACGCTGAGCTGAGCAAGCTGAGAGAAAAGATATCAACCAAACACGCTTACGATAATCCAGGAACGACTCGGGTCTGTTAAGTGGGCCGATGGACAGATGGTGACGATATGGAATCTGACCGCAATGTTGCAGACTTTGTTGCAGGATTCCTTGGGATCAGGCCGACGGTGACCGACGGCGATGGTGGTCAAGGTCAGAAGATCGTTTACCGTCAGCGGATCTACCATCTGATCCCTTACGGGCACTACGACGACGTCCTCTCTCTCTGCGAGCAGCTAAACGAAATCATTACCGCCAAAGGGGGAATAGCCGCCACATTCTGGATTCCGACCGTTGGGCAGCAGAACGAACTTATCGTCGAATTTGAGTTTGATGACCTCGGCGGGTTTGGCCAAGGTCGTGCGGCGAGTAATGCTGATCCGCAGTGGACTGCGATTGTCAGAAAGATCGGTGAAGCCGTTGTTCCAGGTTCGGTGCGGACGGAATTATGGGAAACTGCGCCGCATCTCGCCTGACCGTTCCAAGCGACCCGAACCCACGAACATCAAGGAGGCCAGATTTCCATGGCAGCAGACTTTTACCAGTTTGGGAGTCAGATGCGATCATTTCTTTCGGGGCTACTGCAGGCCGCACCTGGAGGGCCTCCGAGTCCGGGCGGCGTGGCTCCAGCTCGCGCGGCAGATTGGGGGCCGCGCATCGACATAAGCCGACTTCAGGACGCCTATCACCCGCAAGACGTGCAACCCTTCTCGGTCCCGGCTGGTGCCATAGACAACCTCGCATTGTCGGCGACCGACACATTCCTCATTCCTGGGCGCGGCGAGTTTAGCGTCAAACTTGACGGGTATTTCAGGGTAGCACGCGAAGATCCGACGACGGATGATTGGGCGACAGCTCAAGTCTTCGTAAATCTAGTTGACATGAACCTTGTCGGTAACCATCCCGACTTGGGCAAGCTGACGGTTCGGCTGAACCCCGATGTTGTTTCACCGGGCCAGACATTTGGTCCTGCCCTAACGATGGGTCCCGGAGGAAGGTCAGCACCAGCTGCCTGCAGGATCGGTGCAGGCGCACTCTTCGAGTCGTCAGATTTGGGCCTAACGCTGTTCAACAAGGAGCCAATCTTGTTGATGAACGACGCCATTGAAGCGATCCCACCCGTTGAGGATCCAAACGGCACTGCCCACCTCTATCGCCTGCCGCTGTACGACCGCGCGAACCCCGACGCTAAGCCGATCGCATACCTCACAAGCCTGAGCTATACGGTGGGCAACTATGTCACCGAGGCGGAAGCTGCCGCGTATAGCGTGCGATAGCGACCCGTATGACAGATTTAGCGGGGGCGAACATTGAAGCGATCAAGGCGAAATACGAGGGGCACCTCCTGACGCTGCCTAACGTCGTAGGGGTTGGCCTCGGAAAGCGAGGTGCTGACCCAGTTATCAAAGTTTTCGTGCAACAGAAGGTACCGCTAAACCAGCTGCAGAAGCAAGCGATCATTCCGAAATCACTTGACGGCGTGACGGTGGATGTGGAGGAAATTGGCGCGGTGACAGTTAGTGATGACAAGGTGGAAAGAAAATGACGTTTGACGCCCGCAAGGCGACCCTCATAGGCGCCAGTATTGCGGAGTTCCGCCAGGCGCACAGTCAAGCAGTTGCCGAGCTTCTCGTGCCAGGGTCTGAACCTGCAAACGTTATCGGTCTGGCCATCGGCGTGAAGTGGACGGCTGGGTTGCCAACCGGACGGCCCGCTCTCCTTGTACTTGTTACGTACAAGGCGGAGATGACCGATTTGACCCCACGGGACCGCATCCCTCCCGCGCTGGCAGGCGTACCCACCGATGTTCTTGCCGTTGGCAGGCCAGTCGCGGCGGGTGCTAGCTCCAGCGCAGTTGACCACGCGCTCACCCGACGTCAGCGGCCCGTTAAAGGCGGTTTCAGCGTCGGCCACAAGGACGTCACAGCGGGGACCGTCGCGACTGGCGTCTACGATGTGCTTCCTGGCGGCGGCATTAGTCCCCCATCGCCAGGCGTGGGCATTCCGCCTGGCTACTACATCCTGAGCAATAATCACATCCTCGCCAACGAGAATGGCGCTTCTATCGGTGACCCAATTTTGCAGCCGGGGCCCTTTGATGGAGGTACAATGCCCGCGGATACTATCGCAACGCTCTCGCGATTCGTCCCAATCAGCCTTGCCCCGGACATCCCGAAGGATAAACATCAGAACGTGGTCGACGCCGCCGTTGCCTTGACACCTTGTCAGGATCTTGATCGTGAGGTGCATTGGGTCGGGCGAATACGCGGATGGCGACGTCGAAGCAACGTCAATGTTGGGACAATGGTTCAAAAGGTCGGACGGTCGAGCGGTTACACGCTCGGGCGTATTGCTGCGGTCAACGCAACTATCGACATTGGCTACAGCGCGGGTCGGTCGGCTCGATTCCACGACCAGATCATCACGACTCCACTGTCACTTCCTGGAGATTCAGGCTCATTGGTAAACACGCTGGATGGTGTAGCCGTCGGCCTTCTGTGTGCGGGGTCGGTTGGTGCCACCGTGCTCAATCAGATTGAAAATGTACGCGCACAGCTAGGAGTTGAAGTCAGCGAACAAATGCTGTAGCGAGATTCATCCGTGGTGCAATTCATCGCGGCCCCAGCTGTTGCTAGTGCCGCGATCTTGGCTCGGCCACTCTCCCGGCAACACAAAACGACGGCGCCGAGTCATCATGATGCTCAGTCAGGTTCTCGGTTCAGCGATGAGCGAGCTCAGCGGCCAGGCGTGAGGTACCAACCGCCGCTGCGGAGCGGAGGAACCGATGGGTTTGATCTCCGGCGTGAACCAGTCGGCTGCGTCGAGACGTAGGGCGCAGGTTGACCGATCGGCCTAAGGACGGCGTCTGCATTATGTACATATATAGGATGCGCTGGCGACGGCCCTAGCGAGCGAACGCCTGTTCGGTAGGCGCGTCAACCGGAGGCAGAGTCCACGCACCTTGGGCAGCGCGGATTCTTGTCGCCATACAGCTCTCTAAGAGATCGCTATTGCTCCTTCAGAGAATTAGGTGTACGGATCAGCCGATGGCGAAGGAGCGATTGGGACGCACGTGCCACCTCCCGCCGCAGAACCACCGGGCGATCGTCCGCTAAACGCGGCCAACAATCGCCACGGCTTCGGCTTCCGGCAGTTCGGCGTGCGGGTCCCATCCCAAATCGTGTCGCCCTGGGTTGCGAAGGGTCGGATCGACGAATCTGTCCGCGACCACACCTCTATCTTGCGAACAATCGAGGAGATCTTTGGGCTCGATCCGCTAACAGGTCGAGACCGTGCCGCTGCCTCGCTCATTTCGTTGATCGCCGACACACCACTCCGAGACAATGCCCCGTCGGCGGCCCCGACCCGGCCTATTCCGGCCTGACCCAATCTGGCTGGTTCCAGCAAGTCCTCGCCAGGATCGGCTCCCTCTTCGGCGGCCTGCCGGGTGCAAAGGAGCTGACGCCGTTCGCCGAGGCCTTCATCCACATTGACGCCCGGCGCGAGCTTCAAAATGGCGCCCAAGGACGCACCGGCGATCGCCAATCGTGTCCAGAACATCCAGACCCGGAGCGAGGCGGCGCGGTACGTGCAGTCTGTCCCTCACGCAAACGGCGCTCTTAGCCAGGCCAGGTGATTCGAGGTATCCCGAATATGACCACCTCTTTTACGGCTGATGACGTCAACCACCGGGCTTTCAAATCCTCGGCGGGCAAATATCACTCTGCCGAAACCTCATACAGACTGGCGTTCGAATCCGAATTCAGGGAAGCGGCGCATCAGGTGCCGTCTTGCCGTCTACGAGTACATAGATAGAGGTGTCCGGTAGTGAGGCTCGGCGTTATTCCTCCTTACGTTCGGGCTCCGCCACTCCACGCGCGCGGAAGCCGCGCGTGGAGAAGCCACCGCGATCTCGACTCGGGGGCGAATGATCCGTGTTTGATAAGCGGCCGTTACGGCGCCGTCTCTCATGGGGTCTAGGCCGTGAACTTTGGTCGCTTCGCGACATTTCTGATCGCCGCAACTTCTTATTAAGACTCACGCAATGGCGCGTGATCTCAGCGCAAGAAAAGCCTTGACTTTACCGGCGTCTGTCCCTAGAGTCCAGCACATCGCGCGGTAACGCGCGAGGGTTTCTCGGTACCGGCCCATTCCAGGGGGGAATAGGGATGATGCGGCAGCTGGACTCGTAGCCAGCCATGAGTGGGGGCACTCCAAAGAGAGCGTGGGGACATCGGGTCCTCGTCGGTGTCGTTGCGGCCTCGATAGCCATCACAGCGATTCCGCTCCAAACCGTGTTGCCGGTTCAGGCAACCGGATACAGTGGCACCATCCTGGCCGATTCGCCAATCGCCTACTGGCGACTCGGCGAAACCTCCGGGATCACCGCGGCTGACGCGTCCGGCCATGGCAATGCGGGTACGTATGTCGGAGCTACGGGAGCCTACATGCTGGGCCAGGTTGGTGCCCTCTTCGGGGATGCGGACACGGCGACCAAGCTTGATGGACAAGCAGGGCACGTCGTCGTTCCGAACTCCGCGGGTCTCCAGACGAATCAGGTCAGCATCGAGCTATGGATCAAAAAGCTGACCGAGACGCCATGGGGGACGTACATCAGCAAGAACATTGCGAATGGGGGAGGGGCAGGCAGCAGCTGGTTCCAGCTTCTGAACTACGGGACAACCGGGAGGCTCCAGTTCCGCGTCACCGGCGAGGATGCGGCCAGCAGCTTGCAATCATCCTCGACACTGCTTCTCAATACCTGGTACTACGTCGTCGCCACCTACGACGGCACCACCGCTCGCCTCTACGTCAATGGAAACCGCGACAGCTCCCTTGCGCTGACGGCGACGCCGACCCAAACCAGTGATCCTCTTTATATCGGCCGCCGGCCAGACGGGTACTACAACAACGCGGTTCTTGATGAGGTCGCACTTTATTCGTCGGCCCTGAGCTCAACACAGGTTGGCAACCACTGGCTGGCCTCGGGCAACCCGCCTGGCTCACCGACGAGCGTCACGGCAACCGCTCCCGGCGCCAACCAGGCCCGGGTCACCTGGGTTGACCCGGTGAGTGGCGGGGCAACTACAATCACCGGCTACACGATCACGCCACACGTTGGGACCACGACGAGAAGTCCGGTGACGGTGACTGGGGCGACGACCACCACGGTCACGCTCACGGGGCTAAGCGCGGGGACCGATACGTTCACGGTCGTTGCGAACAACGCCAACGGCAGTAGCCCAGCGTCGGCCGCCACGAGCAATCTGACCTTAACGGGCTCGACCTACGCATACGCCGCCACCATCCTCGGGGATTCCCCGGCTGCCTACTATCGCCTCGGCGACGCGACCGGGATCACGGCGGCCGACACCACGGCCAACGCGAATCCCGGCACCTACTACGGCAACCGCACCCAGGCCCAAACCGGTGCCCTATCGGCGGGGGACCCGGACCAGGCGGTGACCTTCGACGGATCGACCGCTTATGTCATCGCGCCGAG
>WNGJ01000160.1_pt1 | contig 55476 bp, 56 predicted proteins | sample 5400611 | NCBI WGS metagenome assembly WNGJ01 (sample SAMN13153375, study PRJNA577476) | soil metagenome | isolation source: 40 cm soil or saprolite under Garry oak tree replicate 1 | place: USA:California | collected 2016-06-15 | reverse complement strand
CGGAGGCGATCAGGGCCCGGACCGTCCGTGCGATGTTGAAGGCGCTCCCGAACCCCGTGTCGGCGTCGACCAGGAGCGGCAGCCGGGTCACACCGGTGATGCGCCGCACATCGGTGAGCACGTCGTCGAGCGTGGTGATACCGAGATCAGGGAGCCCGAGCGATCCGGCGGCGACGCCGCCGCCGGAGAGATAGATCGCCTTGAACCCTACGCGCTCCGCCATCCGCGCGGCGTACGCGTAAATGCACCCAACCACCTGCAACGGCCGCTCATCCTTCACCGCCGCCCGAAACCGCGCCCCCGCCGAAGCCGAACTCATGCCCAGACCATACAACAACCAGCGACACTCCGCCGACCACCAGCCCGCCCCGGCGCCCGCAGCCCCACGCCCCAGGGAGTCTGCGACCGCGACGAGCCGATCCGACGCCCGTCGCAGCGCTGACGCCCACACAGCTCGACCGTGACTCCGGACTCCCAGTCCAGCCAACATCGGTCTCCTAAGCCAGACGTGGCTCTACCGACCTGGGAGCCGTCGGTGCCGGGGGTGTGGGGAGGGGGCGCCGGACCCGTTCCCTCCGAGGGATCAACGGAAGTCGTGCGCCCAGATGGAGCCCAGCCGCCGAGGAGCAGCGCACGCGTGCCGCGTGGTCGCGGCGCCCTCTCCCCACACCCCCGGCACCGACGGCTCCACAAGCGGAAGAGCAACTAGACGCCGAGGTAGTACTTCTTGACGAGCTCGTTTTCCCGCAGCTCCTGCGTGCTTCGCCCCTCGAACTCGATGCGTCCGTGGACGATGATGTAGCCGCGGTCGGCGATCTTGGTCGCTTGATTGAAGTTCTGCTCGGCCATCAACACGGTCAGGTGATAGCGCTCTTTCAGCTCGCGGATCTTCGCGATGACCCGGGTGACCAGAATCGGCGCCAGCCCCACGGACGGCTCGTCGATCAGCAGAATTTTCGGGGACGACATGAGGGCCCGAGCAACCGCGAGCATCTGCTGCTCGCCGCCGCTCATGCTGCCGGCGAGCTGACGGCGCCGCTCGCGCAGGACTGGAAACGCCTCGAAGCAGAACGGCAGGTTGCGATCGATGTCGGCGCGGGCGCCCGTGCGATAGGCGCCGAGCAGCAGGTTCTCTTCAACGGTGAGCCTGGGAAAGAGCCGCCGGCCCTCGGGGACCAGGGTGATACCGAGCTCCACGATCTCTTCGGTGGACCGCGTCGTCAGATCGATCCGCGCGCCGTCCGATTCGAGGTAGATCTCGCCCGCGTCGGGCACCAGCATGCCCATGATGCACTTGATGAGCGTGCTCTTGCCGTTGCCGTTGGTGCCGAGCAGGGCGACCGTCTCGCCCTCACGCACCTCGATCGACACACGGTGCAGCACGCGGACGGCGCCGTAGCCGGCCTCGACGTCGCGGACGACGATCCTACTCGCCAAGGTAGGCCTTCTCGACGGCCGGGTTACGGACGATCTGGTCGGGCGTGCCCTCGGCGATGCGCGTGCCCGCGTCGAGGACCACGACGCGCTCGGAGAAGCGCATCACCGCGCGCATGATGTGCTCGATCATGATGATCGTGATCCCCTGCTCGTTCAGGCGCAGGAGGATCGCGAGGATGTCGTCGACCTCGGCGCTGGAGAGTCCCGCCATGGCCTCGTCGGAGATGAGCAGCTTCGGCCGAGCCGCCATCGCGCGGGCGAGCTCGAGCTTACGCATCTCGATCTGCGTGAGCCCGGCCGGCCGCAGGTGCGCCTTCGCGTCGAGCCCGATCATCTGCAAGATGTCCAGAGCCGCGGCGGGACCGGGCGAGCCGGCCGATCGCGTGTGGGCCGCGTATTCCATCGGTATGCCGAGGTTCTCGAGGACGGTCATGCTGGTGAACGGCTTCGGGATCTGGAAGCTCCGCACGATACCGAGTCGGGTCCGCTGATGAGCCGGCAACCCCGTGATGTCGCGGCCGTCGAAGAGGATCCGCCCGCCATCGGTCGCGAGCGCGCCCGACACGCAGTTGATCAAGGTGGTCTTGCCCGAACCGTTCGGTCCGATGAGCCCGAGCCGTTCGCCGGCCCTCACGTGAAGACTGACTCGGTCGAGCGCGAGGAAGCCGCCGAAGCGCTTGGTGACCCCGTCGACCTCGAGCAGCGGCGCGGCCATGGGCCGGCTCATCGCCCGCGAAGCCTCCGGGCCAGGCCGGTCAGCCCTTCCGGCGCCAGCACCACGAAGAGCACCAGCACGACGCCGACGATCAGCAGATTGAGCTCCGACGAGATCGTCACGGTCGCGATCTGCTGCGCCGTACCCAATAGTATCGCGCCGATCATGGGACCGAGCCACGTCGTCGTGCCCCCGATCATCGGCATCGCGAGCGCGTTCACCGCGTAGTCCAGATTGAAGGCGGACGACGGCTCGACGTAGGTCACATAGTAAGGAAAGGGCGCGCCGGCGACGCCGAGGAAGAAGCCGCTGACCGTCGTGGCGAAGAGCTTCAGCCGAAGCGTGGGCACGCCCATGCACTCGGCGGCCTCCTCGTTGTCCCGGAGCGCCGCCAGCCCGCGGCCGATCCAGGAGCGCTCGATCGAGCGCGCGACCAGCACTGTCACGACCGCCAGGGCGACCATCACCGTGAAGAGCAGCACGCCCCAGTTGCCGAAGAAGGGCGCGGGCGGGCGGATCAACGTGAACCCCTTCGCGCCGCCGACGTACTCCCAGTTGATGATGAGGGTCTGCAGCACGACCGAGAGCGCGAACGTCGCGATCGAGAAGAAGACACCCTTCAAGCGGAGCGTGAGGTACCCGATGCCGAGCCCCAGGAGCGCCGAGACCAGCCCCCCGGCGACGATCAGCACCGGCAGCGGCGCCTCGAACGCCTCGATGAGGAAGATCGCGGTGTACGCCCCGAGCGCAAAAAACGCCGGGGTGCCGAAGTTCACGTAGCCGGCGTAGCCACCGAGGACGTTCCACGCGGTGGCGATGACGACGTATTGCAGGACGATATACCCGGCGAAGTAGATGTACGGGTTGATGCGAAGCTTGGCCAGGAGAATCCCGAGCCCGATGACGGCTGCACCGACCACGAGCGCCCTGGCCGTCTTCACCGGCTATCGCCCGAAGAGCCCGGCAGGCCGTACGGCCAGGGCCAGCAGGAGAATTCCGAACGAGACCGCGAGCGACCAGGACGGCCCGAAGAAGGTCGCCATCAGGCTCTCGGCGATTCCGAGAATGATCGAGGCGACCAGTGTCCCACCGATGCTCCCGAGGCCGCCCAGGACCGTGATCGCGAAGACGCGACCGATGTAGTCGCGATCGGTCGACGGCACGACCGGCGAGATCGTGATCAGCAAGGCGCCCGCGAGGCTGGCCGCCGCGATCCCGATCCCGAACGCGATTGTCTTGATGCGGACGGGATCGGCGCCCATGAGTCGGAGCGCGACCTGATCCTGGGAGACGCCCATGACGGCCCGGCCGTAGAAGGTCCGCGACAGGAACAGATAGAGCGCGAGCGTCATCAACAATCCGACGACGCACGGCACCAGGAGCCGGAAGGCGATGCCGACGCCCCCGAGGTCGATCGACCGGCCGATGTACGCGGCCTCGACCAGCCGGTAGTCGACGCCGTACTTCAGGCTCAGCCCCACCTCGATGATGAAGAGCAGGCCGAAGAAGAACACGAGCCCGCGCAGCGATTCCTCGCCGCGTCGCTCGAAGCTCGCGTAGTAGATCCGGTAGACGCCGGCCCCGAGCCCGTAGAACACCGGCGTGAGCAGCACGCCGGTCAGGATCGGGTCGAGGCCGTACGAGCTGTTCATCACGTACGCCGCGTACGCGCCGAGGATCACGAACGCCGGATGGGCGATGTTGACGATGTCGAGGAGACCGAAGGTGAGCGACACGCCGAGGCTGACGGCGGCGTAGAAGCCCCCGAGCAGCATCCCGGCGACGATCGCGTTGGCGAGCAGATCCCAGGAGAACATGTCGTGCGCCTGTCCACACAGAGCGAGGGCGCGCGCCCCGACGGCGGGGCGCGGCCCTCACCCGACGCGGAGTCCCGGCGCTATTTCTGCGCCGCCGAGTAGGGGTAGATCACGTTGCCCGACTTGAACTCGTCGGGATAGAGCACGACCTTCTTGCCGGGGACTCTGAACTGCTCGACGTCGGTCCCTTTGATGCCCTGGTACTGGACCTGGAGCACGCGCGACTTGGCCCACTCACCGTTCGCCCCGAAGCGCACCTTGCCGACGATCGTGCCGAACTCGTTCGACCGGATGTAGTCGGCGACCTTCTGCTGGTCGAGGCTCTTGCTGCCCTCGATGGCCAGGCCGAGGATCTGCGCGGCGGAATACGCGTAGGGCGGAAGGTAATAGCCGAGCGGATCCACGCCGGCTTCCTTCGCGCGCTTCTGATACTCCGCGAAGAACTCCTTGATGCCCGGGAACATCATGGTCTGCTCGGGCGCCCAGAAGTCGTAGTTGACGATCCCGTTCAGCATCGGCCCGAGGCTCGTCATGACCGTGGTGAACTGCAGGCCGACCATGCCGCCGCCGAAGATCTTGGGCTGCAGCCCGACCTCGTGCGAGGCGCGGACCATGCCCACCGAGTCCGGCGGGTACGAGGCCACGAACACGATGTCGGGGTTCACGGCTTTGATCGCGCGCGCGATCGGCGTGTAGTCGACGGTGCTCGGCGGATACGACTTGTCGTAGACGGTCTTGAAGCCGAACTTCTTGACGAGCTCGCGGGCCCCGGCGATGGCGTGCCGCGGGTACTCGGCGTCGGCGCCGACCAGCGCGATCGTCTGCGGCTTGGGATTCTGCCTGGCCGCTATCTCGAAGAATCCGGTCGCCCAGTTGGTCTCCGGGTCTGGCCCCGAGGGCTGGATCTGGAAGTAGTTCGGGTACTTGTACTTCTCGTTGTTGGCCAGGCCGAGGATACCCATGATCGTGAGCTTGCGCTCCATCGCGATGGGCATGAGCGGCGCGATCAGGTTGGTCCCGTAGCCGGAGATGACGAAATCGACCTTGTCGACCTCGAGCAGCTTGGTGTAGATGCCGGGGACCGTCGCCGGGTTGGTCTGGTCGTCGTAGGAGATCAGCTCGACCGGACGGCCGAGAAGCCCGCCCTTCTTGTTCACGTCGTCCTTCCAGATCTGGATCGCCATCAGCGCGGGCTTGCCGTTCGCCGACAAGCCGCCCGTCAGCGCCATGCCGAGGCCGATCTTGATCGGATCCGCCGCGCGCGCGACGAACACGCCCGCGCCGGCGAGCCCGAGCGTGCCCGCGACGGCGCCGACCAGCGTGAGGCTCAGGAGCCTCCAAGTCCAGGGTCGATTCATCGATGTCCTCTCTCTCAGCGCGGCATGCTGAGCCCGCTGACGTTGATCAGGTCCTTCGCCTTCCACCCGTCCAGATCGTACTCGGCCATGCAGCTCTCAGCGAACTGCTTCCAGCGATCGTACTGGCCGGAGGCGAGCGCACCGAACAGCGCGTAGCGCCGGATCTCTTCGTGGCTGCCGGAGTAGTTGATCTCGTAGAGCTCGTGGCGGCCGCCGAACTCGGTGCCGATCGCGTCCCACAGGAGCTTCATGAGCTTGACCCGCTCGACCGCGTCGACCCCGCCCGAGCCCCGCATGTAGAGGTCGAGGTACTGGCGCAGATCCGCGTTCTTGAAGTCGCGCGCGTGCGAGTTGAGATAGATGAGCCCGCTCGCGACGGTCTTCTCGATCAGGTTCTTGATCTGCACGTACGCCTCGGGGGCCAGGACCTGATAGGCGGCCGCCGGCTCCATCGCCGGCAGGATGCAGCCGCCCGTCCACGGGTCGGCGCTCTTGGCCATCGCGTCCGAGAGGCCCCAGATCATGTTGCGCCAGGCGATGACCTCGCCGATGTTCGCCTCGACACCGCGGAACGAGCGCGCTCCGGTGATCTCGGTCGCCTTGATCATGAGCCCGGTGATGAAATCCAGCTTGACCGCCAGGCGCGTGCAGCCGTGGATGAGGGCGCGCGGCAGGAATCCGGTGCGCGGGAAGAAGTTGTTCGCCTTCTCGACGTCGGCGTGCACGAACACGTCTTCCCAGGGCACGAACACGTTGTCCATCACGAAGATCGCGTCGTTCTCGTCGAGGCGGCTGGAGAGCGGGTAGTCGAACGGGCTGCCGAGCATGGCCGCGCGCATCTCGTTCGAGACCCGGCAGATGAGCTTCACGCCCTTGGCGTTCGTCGGCACCATGAACACGATCGCGAAGTTCTTGCCCTGAACCGGGATGAGCCCGTGATGGGCGACGAACGTGAAGTGGGTCAGCGCCGAGCCGGTCGCGACGACCTTGGCGCCGGAGACGTAGATGCCGGCGTCAGTCTCCCTGGTGACTCGCGCGTAGATGTCGGTCGGGCCGCCCGGCGCGCCGGGGGCCAGATTCCGGTCGACCGGCGGGTGGATGATCGCGTGGTTGATGAACGGCACGCGCTCCTGCGAGTAGCGATACCAGCGGCGGGCGTTGTCCTGGTAGGGAGCGTAGAACTCGGCGTTCGCGCCGAGCGTGCCCAGAAACGCCGCCTTGTAGTCGGGCGAGCGGCCGAGCCAGCCGTAGGTGAGACGCGCCCACGCCGCGATCGCGTCGCGCCCGGCCACCTGCTCCTCGACGGTCGTCGGCGCGCGGAAGTATCGGTGCGTGAAGCCGCCCCACTCCGTCGGCTCGGTGAGCACGTGCTTGCCGCGCTGGTGGTCGTCGTGCAGCGCATCGTAAAGCCGCGCAAGCATCCGGGCGCAGTTCTGAAACGCCGGATGGGTCGTGATGTTCTTGACGCGCTCGCCGTAGATCCAGACCTCGCGGCCGTCGTCGAGGCTCTCGAGAAACTCCTTGCCGGTGTACGGGAGCGCCGGCTTCTTCCCAGTGGCCTGCGGTGCCGCCTCGGTCCGTTTCGCGGATTTCGGCTTGGCGGGCTGCGCCATGATCATACCCCCCCGGAGAATTTCGACCCGAACCGCCCACCACTAATACCCGGGATCAGGGTTCGGTCAAGACCGAAATCCGGTAGTCTGTGGTCTCGAGCGGAGGACTGGATGCGATGATGGCGAGGAGCGCGCCGCAGGCTGTCGCGGGGGCTCCGGCCCGCCGGCCGGGGCGGTGCGGCAAACGGATGATGACGCGAGTTCTCGTGTGCGCGGTGGCGGTGCTCGGCCTGGTGGCGTGCGGCCGCGGGACGAAGGAAGACATCGTCTCGAAGGCGCGGGACATCTCCAAGCGCGCCGAGCTCGAGCGGGCACTCGGCCAGCCCGACGAGATCACCAAGCTCGGGCCCGTGGAGACCTGGCGCTACAAGGCCTCGAACGGCGAGGTCGTCTTCCTGATCCTCGGGGACGATGTCACGTTGCAGGCGGCCGGCGGCCGAGACAAGGCGAAGTAGGATCCGAGGGGACAACGATGGCACTCAATCTGCGAGACTTCCTGCAGGCTCTCGGCGACGACCTGATCCGCGTCGACGACGAGATCGATCCGATCACCCAGGCCGGCGCGCTTTGCTCAGCGGCGCCGCGGCCGATCATGCTGAACCACCTCAAGGGCTTCCCGGGCTGGTCGCTCTGCGATATTTTGGTCAAAGACCGCGCGCGCCAGGCCAAGGCGCTCGGGACCACGCCGCGGCACGTCGTGCGCGAGCTGTCCGACCGCATGTTCACGCGAGTACCCGGCGGCTCGAAGCTCGTGCCCGACGGGCCGTGCAAAGAAGTGAAGCTGCTCGGCGCCGAGGCCGACATCACCAAGCTGCCGATCCCGATCCATTCGGAGGGCGACGCGGGCCGCTACCTCGGCTCGGGCGTCACGATCACGCGCGATCCCGAGACCGGCGTGCGCAACGAGGCGATCATCCGCGCCCTGGTCCGCGGGCCGCGCAAGATGGGCTTCTGGATGGCCGCGCGCCACAACTGGGCGCACCTCATGAAGTACCAGGAGCGCGGCCTGCCGGCGCCGATGGCGTTCGCGATCGGCCTGCATCCGGGCTACGAGATCCTCGCCAACTTCAGCGGCCGCCACGAGGGCTACGACGAGCTCGAGATGGGTGCCGGCGTCCTCGGCGAGACGCTCGAGCTCGTGAAGTGCGAGACGATCGACCTCGAGGTCCCCGCGCAGGCCGAGATCGTGATCGAGGGCGTCGTGCCCCCGGGCGTGCGCGAGCCCGAGGGCCCGTTCGGCGAGTTCACCGGCTACAGCAAGGGCGCCGAGGGCCCGGCGCCCGTGTTCGAAGTGACGGGGATCACGCGGCGACGGGACGCGATCTATCGCCACATGCAGGCGACGGTCTTCACCGACCACCAGCCGCTCGTCTCGGTGCCGATGGAGGCCAGCCTCTATCGGCGGCTCAGCGAGATCCACGGCCGCACCGAGATCCACGACGTCTACATCCCGCCGTGGGTCACGATGTTCACGGTATTCGTCCAGATGACGCCGCGCTGGGACGGTCAGGCGCGCGACGTGTTGCTGGGCGTGCTGTCGAGCCCGTACCTGCACCCGAAGATCGCGATCGCGGTCGACGAGGACGTGAACATCTACGACCCGCGCGAGCTCTTCTGGGCGATCTCGACGCGCGTCAACCCCGAGCGCGACGTCATCATGATCCCGCACGAGCGCATCCATCCGCTCGACATCTCGGCGCCGAACGTGGACCGCTCCGAGGTGACGGTGATGCGCGTGGGCGGCAAGATGGCGATCGACGCGACGAAGCCGCCGCTCTGGCGAAAGAAAGAGCGCGACGAGTTCGCGCGCATCAAGCCCAAGGGCGCCGACGATCCGGCGCTGCAGGCGGTGCTGGCGCGCCTGGCCTCGATGGGGTAGCGCTCAGGCCGCTGAGGCGCGACGCGCCCGGCGACGCCGCGGCCGCTCGATCTTCTGGAGCGGTCGCCGGACGGAGAACCCGACCATCCGTGCGGCGCCGACGCCCGCGCGCTGCACGGCATGGGCCGCGCCCTGGGCCGCGCCGACGGCCACTCGCCCGACCTCGCCGCCGACTTCACGCCCGGCGTCGACGGCGCCGCTGGTGGCGCTCATCGCGAGCCGGCCGAGATCGCCGCCGATTTCCTCGGCGGCTCGGATCGATCCCCGAACGGCGCTGAGCGCGGTCGTGCCGATCTCGGCGCCGACCTCCTGCACGCCGCGCACCGCGCTGACGACCGTCTCGGTCACGGCGTGCACGAGACCGACCGAGAGCGCTTCGGCGCCCTGGAGCGTCGTGCGTATGGCGTCGGGCATGCGTCCATCGCTGAACGTTTTGGCCGCGGGAACCGGTGCGGCCTTTGCGCGCGTGCGACTCCTGGCTTGTCTTGGCATGGCGGGCATCCCCCTCTAGGACCTCGTGAGATAGTGGCATTGTGGAAGCACGGCGAGTGTCCGTCAAACACTCGCTTGGTGCGAGGTATGAAGTTTTTTCATCGCACGAAGCGAGTTTGGGCTGGTCGTAACAGAAACGTAGTGAACGCTCCGCAACCCGACTGGTAGCCTCCACGCCAGATCAGGAGGTTCCTGATGCAGATCCATCCGACGTCCTTCCTGCTCGGGCTTGGCGCCGCGCTCGTCGTTCCGCTCTTCACCCGGGTCCTCCGTCCGCTGGCGATCGAAGCCGCGGTGGCGGGCATGGGAATGGTCGAGGAGGGACGTCGGATCGTCGCTGAGCAGATGGAAACGTTCGAGGACATCGTCGCCGAAGCCCGCGCGCGCCGCGAGGAGCAGCTGATCGGCGAGGGCAATGGGCATCACGTCGAGGCCGCGGTCGAGGTCGAGAGCGCCGGGGACGAGGCCGATCGGGTCGGGTCCCGGCGGCGCGGCAACGGCGGCCGGCGACGCGCGTCCTGAGATGTCGGCCGTGACGCGCCGCGACGAGTGGGCCGATGCCCCTCGTGCGGTCGGCATCGTCCACGATATTCCCGGACGCCTGCGTCTGCGGTTGCCGCCGGGGGCGAGCACCGCGGGCCTCAACGAGGTCGTCGACCGGTTGAACGGCGCGCTGAGCTCCGTCTGGTCGCCTCGCACGCGAAGCCTCCTGATCCGCTACGACGCGAGCGTCCTTACCCCCGAGGAGATCACCCGAGCGGTCGCCGAGCACGCCGACCTCGAAGTGCCGAGCTCGAGCGATGGTCCGCACGCCGCGGACGACCGCCTCCCGGTGGCCGCGGCGGTCGTGGGCGCGTTCAGGGACCTGAACGAGCGCGTCGGCCGTGGAACACGCGGTCGTCTCGACCTGCCGATCGTGGTCTCGGTCGGTCTGGCGCTCTGGGCCGGCCGGCAGCTCCTGCGCGGTCCGATCACGGCGCTCTCGTGGACGTCGGCGCTCTGGTACGCCCACGGGCTCTTCCGCGACTATCACGGACCGCGCGAGCACTAGAGAGCTCATGCGCCGCACGATCGCCCACTCGGTCCGTGGGCGCCTCCGCGTTCGGTACCCCGCCCACTGGCTCGAGCCGCGCTGCTCGGCCATCGAATCCGAGCTGAAGGCCGTGCCGGGCGTGCGGGCCGTGCACGGCCGGCCACTGACCGGCAGCCTTCGCATCGACTACGACCCGTATCGCCTGGCCGCGGAGGCGATCGTCGACCGGCTCGACCGGATGACGGCGGAGCTGGTCGCGCCGCCGCAATCCAAGCTGACGCATCCGAAGGGCCGGCAGCGCCAGACGCTCCCGTCGGCTCCGATGCTGAAGATGATCGGCGCCACCTCGGTGCTCGTCACCGCGTGCTGCCTGCCGGTTCCGCCGGCGATCACCGCGGGCCTCCTGCTGGCGTCGGGCGCCCCGGCGTTCTTCCGCGCCGGCGTCACGCTCGCCACCCGACGGCGGCTGAATGGAGACGTCCTCGAGGCGTCGACGCTCGGGCTCCTGGTCGCACGACGAAACTTCACGGCGGCCGCGCTCTTGACGTGGGTACGAACGCTGGGGGAGCTCGTGGTGGCGCGCAGCATCGTGCGGGCCCGCACGTCGCTGAGCGACGTCGTCGGCGTGCCCGAGCGAGCGGTGACGCGCCGGTCCGGCGACCAGCGCGAGTCGGTCGAGCTCGGCGCCCTTCACATGGGCGACGTCGTCGTCGTCACCACCGGCCAGCGCATCCCCGTCGACGGCACCATCGTCCGCGGCGAGGCGATGGTGAATCAGCAGACCATGACCGGCGAAGCGCTGCCGGTCGACTGCCTCCCGGGCGATCGCGTCTTCGCGGCCACGACGCTCGAGCACGGCGAGATCGAGATCCGGGCCGAGCAGCTCGGGCCCAACACGGCCGTGGGGCGCATCGTCAGCGCGATCGAGGCCGCCGCCACGGAAAAGCCCGACATCCAGCTCTTCGCCGAGCGGCTGGCCGATCGTGAAGTGTGGCGCACCCTGACCTTGGCCGGCCTGGGCGGCGCCTTCTCGCGGAGCTTCGACGCCGCGATGGCGATCCTGGTCGCCGACTACGGCACCGCGGCGCGCGTGGGAATCCCGACCGCCATCCTGACCTCGCTGCGCCGCGCGGCGAGCGAAGGGATCCTCGTCAAGGGGCCGCGCACGCTCGAGCGCCTCGCCCGGGTCGACACGATCGTGTTCGACAAGACCGGCACCCTGACGTCGGGCACGCTCCACGTGACCGGGATCGTCTCCTACGACAAGACGCTCGACGAGGGCGAGCTCGTCCGGCTGAGCGCGGCAGCGGAGCATGGATTCACCCACCCTGTCGCCCGCGCCGTGGGCCGGCTCGCGCGGGAACGGCGGATCGAGGTCCCGCCCGTGACCGGGACGGAGTCGTCGCTCGGGCTCGGGCTCGACGTCCGGGTCGAAGACCGCCGCGTTCTGATCGGGAGCCGGCGATTCATGGAGCAGCACCGGGTGGGGCTCGAGCGCGCGCGCAGCGACGAAGCGGCCGCGCACGCCGTCGGCGCCTCGCCGCTTTTCGTTGCGATCGACCATCGCCTGGCCGGCATGCTCGAGCTCCAGGACCAGCTTCGCGACGACGCGCCCGACGCGGTCCGCGCCCTCCGAGCCCGCAAGATGCGGAACGTCATCATGCTCTCGGGCGACCATCCCGAGCCGAGCCGCGTGATCGCGGACTCGCTCGGTCTCAGACACCACTACGCGGAGCTCTTGCCCGAGGACAAGGCACGGCTGGTCCGAGAGCTCAAGGCCGAGGGCCGCGTGGTCGCGATGGTCGGCGACGGAGTCAACGACGCGCTGGGCCTTCAGGCGGCGGACGTCGGCATGGCGGTGCCCGGCGGCGCCGCGGTGGCGGCCGAGGCTGCTGACATCATCCTGCTGTCGGGAGGCCTCGACCGGGTGGTGCGGGCGCTCGACCTAGCGCGCGAGAGCATTGTTGCGGTGCGTCAGACTCTGGGGGTCGCCGCACGTGCCAACCTGGGCGTGGTCGGGCTCGCGTCGTTCGGGTGGGCGCGCCCGCTGACCAGCATCCTCTTGAGTCACGGCACGACCGTCGCGGCGGCCGTGGTCACGGCGGCACGCGGTGCCGCCAGGCCCCCCTCCTCCCTGGCCGAGTGACGTTACTAGAATGTACGCCGAGCGACATCGACCTGACATACTCGTCTCGTATTGTGGTTGTCGAGGGATACCCCTCGGGCTATGGAACGGGAGGAGATTTGATGCTCGCTCGACTCCTGATGCGCCTGATCGCCGATATGCTGTTCGAGACGGCGGCATCCCGGAACCGGTCGTATGAAGCGGAGGTCGACCGCTACCTCGAGGCGCAAGGCTTCGTCCTCGACCGCAAAGCGAGGCCAGCCGTCCGCTAGACCTTCCCGGGCGCCATCCGCGGGACCGCTTCCCCCGCACTCCCCCGCCGTCAAGGTCGTGTTCGTCGCGGTCCGCGGCCGCGCTCGACTTCATGTCGAAGGCATCCGTGGGCGGCGCGTAAACGCCGCCCGTCTCGAAGCGTGCATCGCCGCCGCCCAAGGCATTCGTCAGGCTCGGGCGAGCTCGACCACCGGCAACGTCCTCATCCTGTTCGACGCCCGGAGGCTCGAGCTCCGGTCCCTGATCGCCGCGGTCGCCCGCCATGCGGGCCAGGTTCGCAACGGTGAGGGTCGGCCGCTGAGGCGAGTCGACAGCGTCTGGCACACGCTGTCCGCGGCGGCCGTCGTCCGAGAGCTCCGCGCGAATCCCGATGCGGGACTCGACGCGACCGACGTCGCCCGGCGACGCGCGGCCCTCGGCGAGAACACGCTGCCCACGCCAGCGCCCAAGACCTCGCTCGAGATCCTCGCCGGCCACGTGACCTCCCTGCCCGTGCTCTTGCTCGGCGCCGCCGCCGTGCTCTCGCTCGGCATGGGTGCCGTGGTCGACGCGGTGGTCATCGGCGCGGTGGTCGCCGCCAACGGCATCGTCGGCTACATCACCGAGCGCCGTGTCGAGCGTATCTTCGCCTCGCTCCAGAACGGCGGCCTGCCGCCGGCGTTCGTCCTTCGAGACGGCCGCGAAGACATCGTGCCCGCCCACGAGCTGGTGCCGGGCGACGTCATGCTCCTCAAGGCCGGCCACACGATCGCGGCCGACGCGCGTCTCGTCGACGTCGAGCATCTGGCCGTCGACGAGTCGACCCTGACCGGGGAGAGCATGCCGGTCACGAAGGTCCCGGCGCTGGTCTGCGGTGCCGAGGCGCCGCTGCCCGACCGGCTCAACATGGTGTTCGCCGCCACCGTCGTGGCGGAAGGTTCCGGCATCGCGGTCGTCGTCGGCACCGGCCGCGAGACCGAGATCGGACGCGTCCGCGCGCTCGTGGCCGAGACACCGACGGCGACGACGCCGCTCGAGCGGCAGCTGCATCACATGGGCGGCCAGCTCGTCGCGGCTTCGCTGGGCTTCTGCGCTCTCGCGCTCGGCCTCGGGCTCTTGCGCGGCGTACCGGCGATCGAGATGGTCCGGGCGGCGCTGTCGCTCGCCGTCGCCGCGGTCCCCGAGGGCCTGCCGGCCGTCGCCACCACCACCCTGGCGCTCGGAATGCACCGCATGATGCAGCGGCGGATGCTGGTACGCCGTCTGGCGGCGGTCGAGAGCCTCGGCGCGACGACCGTGATCTGTCTCGACAAGACGGGCACGCTCACCGAAAACCGCATGACCGCCACCGCGTGGCATCTCGGTCGCCGCGAGTACCTGGCCGCGCCGAAGGGCACGCGGGGCGACCACGAGCCCGATCAGCTTCTGGCGCGCGCGCTCGCCGTCGGTGTCCTCTGCAACGAGGCCGAGATCGCCGAGGACTCGGAGGACATCAGGGGCAGCTCCACGGAGGCCGCGCTCCTCACCGCGGCGCTCGACTTCGGCATCGATTGTCGGGGGCTCCGCCGGCAGTATCCGTTGCAGGAGCTGCGACCGCGTCGCAACGGCGAGAACTGGATGGCGACCGTTCACAAGGAGAGCGCGACGGAGCGGCTCGTGGCGGTCAAAGGCGCGCCCGAGGAAGTTCTGGCGCTCTCGAGCTCATGGCTCGAGGGCGAAGCGGTCCAGCCCCTCACGCATGCCTCGAGGGCGGAAATCCTCGCGGCGAACGGACGCATCGCCGCGAGCGGGATGCGCGTCCTGGCGCTCGCGTTCAAGCAGCTCTCGTCAGGCGCCGACGCAACGTACGACGACTTCACCTGGGTGGGCCTGGTCGCGTTGAGCGATCCGGTGCGGCCGGGCGTCCGCGAGGCCATCCAGGCGTGTGAGCGCGCCGGGATCCGGCCGGTCATTCTCACGGGCGACCAGGCGCGCACCGCCTCCGCGATCTATCGCGATTTCGATCCCACCGGGCGGCGCAGCCCGCGCGTCTTCGAGGCTTCGCGGCTGTCGGGTCTGGATCCGGCGACTCTGGTGGCGGTGGCCGCCGAGGTCGACGTCTTCGCGCGCGTGTCCCCGGCCTACAAGCACCAGATCGTGCGCGCGCTCCAGGCCGGCGGCCACGTCGTCGCGATGACCGGCGACGGGATCAACGACGCCGCGGCGCTGCGCGCCGCCGATATCGGCGTCGCGATGGGTGCGCGCGGCACGGACGTCGCCCGCGACGTCGCCGACGTCGTGCTGATGGACGACGACTTCGGCTCGATCGTGCAAGCCGTCGAGCAGGGCCGCACGATCCACGCGAACATCAGCAAGGCGTTGCGGTTCCTCCTGTCGACGAACTTCAGCGAAATTCTGGTGACGCTCGGCGCCCTGGCCCTCGGCGCGGCGCGCCCGATGTCGGCGATCCAGTTTCTGTGGATCAACCTGCTGTCGGACGTCGTTCCGGCTCTGGCCCTGGCCATGGAGCCGCCCGAGCGCGACGTCATGGACCGGCCGCCGCTCGACCCGCACGAGCCCATCCTGACCCGATCCCGGCTCGTCGAGATCGGCGGCGACGCGGCACTCCTCTCGGCGGCCACCCTCGGCGTGCACGGCCTCGCCGTCGCTCGCTACGGCGCCGGGGCTCACGCGACGACGATCGCGTTCTGCACCCTGACCGCGGCGCAGCTCGTGCACGCGCTCAACTATCGCTCGGGGTTTTCACGGGACAAGGGCTTCCCGGCCCTGGAGACGGCGGTGGGCGGTACCCTGGCGGTTCACCTCGCGGCAATGACCGCGTCCCCGCTACGTCGGCTGCTGGGCACCACGATCCTCTCCGGGTCCGACTGGCTGCTGGTGGCCGGCGGCGTCGCGGTGCCGCTCGCCGTTCGAGGACTCAGACGGGTACTCGCCTCGGAGGCGAGATCGATCGGAAACGACCGAGCACATGAGGTGATGGGATGGAAGCCAAGCGACGAGCACGAAGAGCGGAGAGGAAACGTAAGTCTACCGGAGCCGCCAGGGTTGGCGCCAAAGCGACGCGCGGCTCCCACAACGGAAGCTTCGAGCAGGCGATTCAGAAGGCGGTCAGCGGAAGCGGGACCGTCTCCGTCGGCCTGGTGAACCTCGTCAAGAACACGCTCGTCACCGCGATCTCGGGCGCTCGCGACGTCGGCGGCGAGATGGGCACCGCGGCGGTCGCGGCGGTGCGCGGGTCGATCCGGGCGGCGAGCGAGATCGGCGCTGACCTCGGCGCCGTCGCCAGATACTCGATCATGGGCACGATCGAGGCTGCCGAGCAGATCGGGGGCGAGCTCGGCGGCGCGGCCCGGACGGCAACGCGTGACGCCGTGAAGACGACGCGCGACGTGGGCGGGGACGTGAGCCGCGTGGCCGGCGGGGCGATCCAGGGCACCGCAGAGGCGGCGCGACGGCTCGGCACCGACGTCGGATCGCTGGTCCAGCACGCCGCGCGCGGCGCCGTGGAGGCGGCCGACCGGATCGGCTCGGCCGCGGGCCGCGCCGTGCGTGCCACGGTCGCCGAAGCGGTCTCCGGGACGAAGGCGCTGGGGGGCCGTCAGGACGGCGCGCGACCGACCCGCCGACGCCGGGCCTGACGGTCAGGACAGGGTCAGCATCTCCTTCGCGCTGCCGGTCATGAGCTGCCGCATCTCGACCTCGGTCATGCCATAGGCGCGGAGCATCGCCGCCAGCAGGCGATAGGCTTCGACGGTCTGCGGCAGCAGCGGGATCCCCGCGTCGCTCGACAGCATGAAGTGCTCGGGCCCGATCGCGCGGATCGCCGCCACCATGTCCTGAGGATCGACGCCGAGCAGCGGCGAGAGCTCGTCCCACGTGAGCGCGAAGCGCACGCCGGCATCCGCCCAGCGCTTCATCCCGGGTACGTCGAGCTCGAACACCTCGCTGAAGGGATGGTCGATGAACGCCCGGCGGTAGCCGATGGCGCCGATCTCCTCGGCGAGCGCGTCCATCTCCGGGGGCGACAGATGCCCGAACGATAACGCCACCCCGTGATCGGCGCAGAGCCGCACGGTGTCCCGGATCGCCGGGAGCAACCGGCCGTGGTCGTCCAGCACATAGATGCCGGTCTTGAGCGCGTCCTCCCAGGCGGTGGGCGGAACGGGGTCGTCGTAGCGGCGCGCCTTGTCGAACCACACCCCGCGGCCGCCGAGACGGAAGATGCTCCAGGCCGAGGTCACCGGCGGCATCCACATCCCGAGGACTCCCCCCTCCACCGCCGCCTTGATCTCGGCGAAGTCGATGGGCTTCAGGGGAATCCCGACGATCCAGGCTGACAGGCACTTCACCGGCCGGAGGTTCTCGCGCGCGGCCCAGCGGTCGACGTCGTCCTGAAGCCGTCGCGCCACTTCCCAGGGACGGCCCGGCGAGATGCTCTTGAACAGGACCGCCTTCATCCCGGCGCGGGTCGCCTCCTGCGCGGCATGCATCGGCTCCTCTTCGTCGTGGCCACGCGCGTGGGCATGGACGTCGATCGCGTCCGTGAGGTCGTCCATCGCCGCCTTGTTGGCTCCCATGCTGTAACGCGCCTGGTAGGATCGGACGACTCGCCGGCTGACCATAAGGATGTCCTCTCTTCCATGGGGTATAGTACCGATCCGATCCGCATGTTCAAGGCCACCAAAGATCTCGGAGAACCTCGGCGGCCGGACCTTCCGCGATAAGGCGCGAAGCTCGTGCGGCGTGAGCTCGGATTGCCCGAGGCCGAATGCCGGGCGGTCGACTCGCGATTCGCCCTCGTGGAGGAGATCTAGGATCCGGGCACCTGACGTACACTGAAGCCCAGGAGGAAACGGCGCTGACGTCTTTGCGAGCGATGCTGTTGGGTGTGACGATCGTCATGCTGGCGGTTGGCCTGACGACACCCCGCCAAGCCGCGGGGGGATCGATCAAGGGCACGGTCGTCCTGAAGGGGGCCTCGCCCGAGCTCCGCAAGCTCGCCGTGACGATCGATCAGTACGTGTGCGGCAAGGAGAAGAACCCCGAGGATCTCGTCGTGTCACCGCAAGGGGGAATTCGCAGCGCTGTCGTCTGGATCGAGAAGCCGCCGGTGACCGCAGCCTCGGAGGCGCTGCCCTCCACGACCTCTATGGACCAGAAGGAATGCATGTTTTCGCCCCGGGTCGTGATCGTGCCCTCCGGTGGGCGGATCGACTTTCTGAACAGCGACCGACTCCTGCATAATCTACACAGCACCCCGAACGCCAACCCACCATTCAATCGTACGCAGCCCAAGGGGCGCACGATCACAATTTCGTTCTCACACCCCGAGATCATCCGGGTGACGTGCGATCTGCATTCCTGGATGCGCGGTTGGGTTGTGGTGACCGAGCACCCGTTCTACGCGCTCACCGACGGCGCGGGGGCCTTCGAGCTACGGGGGCTCCCACCCGGACGCTACACTCTGAAGGTCTGGCAGGAGCGGCTTGGCACGATTTCGAAGGAAGTGGTGGTGGGCGATCAGGAGCCGACCGCCATCACTCTCGAGATGCCCGCCCGCTAGCCCCGCGGGGGATGACCATGCGCCGAACGTCGGCCGTCGAGCGGATGGCGCCGCCCGTGCTCGTGCTGCTCGCCTCACCACTCGGCGCCCTGGTACGGGCCGTGGCGCGCATCCGCGCCTCGGTTCACGTCAAGCTCCTCGCGGGCTTCCTCCTCATCACCCTGCTGTTCATCGCGATGACCGCGGTCAGTCTGCGGATGGTCGCCGAGACCGCCCGTCAGACGGACCTTCTCGACCAGGCGCACGAGCGCGTCGGATGGTCGCGGCAGATCGAGCACGCGCTTGCAATGCAGATGCACTTCACCTCGATGGCATTACTCGCCCAGGCCGATGGCTCCGTGAGCCTGATCCTCCGCGAGAACAATCGCTTCAACGACACGCTCGCGCGACTCGAGACGGCCGCGCCGTCCGAGGAACTCGCGCTCATTCAGGCCATTCGCGGCGCGCAGGAGGATGCGATGGCCACCGTCGCCGATATCGCGAACGCCGTCCGCGACCGGCGGCTGGCGGATGCGATGACGGCGCTGCGAACGCGGCAAGAGCCGACCTACCAGAAAATCGAGGGGCTGGTCGGCTCGCTCGTTGCCGCCGAGGAGACCCGGATGGCGAGCCTCCGGGACAGTATCTCGGCCGCCCGCGCCCGCTCTCTCAGGCTCATGGCCGGCTTCGCCGTCGCCGCCGTCGTCGTCGCGCTGATCGGTGGGTTCGTGATTTCGTGGTCGTTCATCCTGCCCGTGCGCGAGGCTCACGTCTTCCTGAGCGAGGTGGCCGAGGGACGGTTCGGCGGCACGATCGTCGTACCGAACCGCGACGAATTCGGGGCGCTGGCCGAGCGCATGAACTGGATGAGTCACGAGCTCCATCGGCTCGACGACGAGCAACGGGTGGCGGCGGAGACTCTTCGCGGCCTCAACGAGCGTCTGGCGCTGGCCAGTCGCGCCAAGTCGGAGTTCCTCGCGAACATGAGCCACGAGCTCCGCACGCCGCTCAACGCGATTCTCGGCTTCACCGAGATCATGCTCGACGAGCTGTACGGCGAGGTGCCGGGGAGCCTGCGCGAGCCGCTCGTCGACATCCAGACCAACGGGCGTCACTTGCTGCGCCTGATCAATGACGTGCTCGACCTATCCAAGATCGAGGCCGGGCGCCTCGAGCTGGGGGTCAGCGAGTACTCGGTCCAGGAGATCGTCGACGTCGTCCATGCCTCCCTCAAATCGCTGGCCTTCGAAAAGGGTCTGACGTTCGGCGCCCGCGTGCCGCCCGAGATTCCCACGGCCCGCGGCGATGGCCGACGCCTCACACAATGTCTCCTGAACCTCGCGGGGAACGCGCTCAAGTTCACTCGCCAGGGCCGGGTCGAGATCGACGTACGCCTGGACGACGGGTGGCTCACGTACCGTGTCACCGACACCGGAATCGGCATTCCCAAGGAAGAGGTCGAGAACATCTTCGCCGAGTTCCGTCAGGTCGACACGACGATCACCCGGGAGTATGGCGGCACCGGGCTTGGTCTCAGCATCACGAAGCGGCTCGTCGAGATGCACGGAGGTCGTATCGGAGTGGAAAGCGAGCTTGGCAAGGGATCGACGTTCTTCTTCACGGTGCCGCTGCACGCCGACGGGGGGCTCGCATGAAGGACCGAACCGTGCTTCACATCGAGGACAACGAGTACAATCGAAAGATCGTGAGGCAGCTACTGAGCCGGACGTCCTTCCGCTTGCTGGAGGCCGTTGACGGCGAGGAGGGACTCGCGGTGGCGCAACGCGAGCTGCCCGACCTCATCCTGATGGACGTGCAGCTGCCGAAGCTCTCGGGGCTCGACGCGACCCGTTTGCTGCGGGCTGATCCACGCACGGCGAAGATCCCGCTCGTCGTGGTGACGTCATTCGCCCTGAGCGGCGACGATCGCCGGGCCATTGATGCGGGCGCCTCGGCGTACCTGGCCAAGCCGTACAGTCCGCGCGATCTGATGGCTCTGATCAACCGGTTTCTGCCAGGGAACTGAGTAGCCGCCCCGGCACCGTGTCGAAGGAGAAGGTTCATGATCCATCGTAGGACGTTGGCCATCCTCGCCGTTACCGGCCTCGTGCTGCTACCCGACACGGCGCGAGTGGACGCCCAAGGTCAGGCCGAGCAGTTCACGCCGGAATATCGCGAGCTCCGGCGGTCGTTCGACGAGAAACACACGCCCAAGATCGAGGCGCCCGACACGGTGAAGCGCGGGCAGTGGTTCGAGGTCACCGTGACGGTCGGCGCCGGGTCCGCCCATCCGTCACTCGCCGAACACTTCGTCCGCTACATCGCGCTCTACAAGGACAGCGCCGAGATCGCGCGCGTCTACCTTCACCCCGTCTTTTCGTATCCCAAGGTCGTCTTCACGATCGCGCTCGATGAGGGCGGCAATCTGCGAGCGGTCGCCGAGCCCACGCACTCCGCGGGCTGGGAAAGCTCGAAGAAGATCGTCGTGACTCGCTAGGACGCCGGGTGAAGACTCCGCCGCGCGTCCTGATCGCTGATGACAACGCCGCCAACCTTCGGATCATGCGGACCCGCCTGACGGCCGATGGCTATGAGGTCGTCACCGCCGCTGACGGCGAAGAGGCTCTGGCGGTGGCCCATGAGGCGAAGCCCGATCTGATCCTGCTCGACATCATGATGCCGAAGGTCGACGGTATCGAGGTCTGCCGCACGCTCAAGAAACAACAGAATCCCTCGTTCGTCCCGATCATTCTGGTGACGGCGATGGCCGACGCGAAAGACATCGTCGCCGGGCTCGAGGCCGGGGCCGACGAGTATCTCACCAAGCCGGTCGACCACGCCGCCCTCTCGGCACGAGTTCGATCGATGCTCCGCATCAAGTCGTTGCACGACACGGTCGCCGCCCAGGCCGACGAGATCGCCCGCTGGAACACGACGCTCGAGAACCGAGTCGCCGAGCAGGTGGCCGAGCTCGAGCGGGTGAGTCGGCTCAAGCGATTCTTCTCGCCACAGCTCGCGGATGCCATCGTCGCCGGTGGCGCGGCGGATCCGCTCCGGCCGCACCGGCGTGAGATCAGCGTTGTCTTCCTCGACCTGAGGGGCTTCACCGCGTTCGCGGAGATGTCGGAACCCGAAGAGGTGTCGGAGGTCCTCGAGACCTACCATGCCGAGGTGGGGCGCCTCATCCTGGAGCACGAAGGCACGCTGGAGCGATTCACGGGCGACGGCATGATGATCTTCTTCAACGACCCCGTGCCGGTCGCCAATCCAGAAGAGCGCGCGATCCGCATGGCCGACGCCATGCGGGCCAGGATCCGCGTGCTCGGCGCCCAATGGCGCCGACACGGTTACGACCTGGACCTCGGCATGGGCATCGCGAAGGGCTACGCGACGATCGGCGCCATAGGATTCGAAGGCCGGCGTGATTATGCTGCCATCGGCAGCGTGACCAACCTGGCGTTTCGACTGTGTGCCGAAGCGGCGCCGGGACAGATCTTGATCAGTCAGCGGATCTACGCCGCGGTGCCCGACCTCGTCGATGCCAAGGAGGTCGGCCCTCTTCAACTGAAGGGCTTCCATCGGCCGATCGTCGCCTATGAGGTCGTTCACCTGAAGCACCTCGACGCTTGACGCCCGTATCCGAGCCCGGGCGACTGGCCTACTGGATGCGGGCGCTGGGGCGCGACGATCCTCCCGCTCGCCTCGAGGTCTCAGGCCGCGCGCTCCGTCATCTGGCGACGGCGAAGCACGATTTCTGGGCCGCCACGGGGTTCTACGAGGACGACGCCGGCGGCCGAGCCGTCCTGAAGATCTACCGGACCGCGCGATTCGCGGGCGCGCCGCTCCGCTGGCTGGGGCGCTGGCAGTGCGGGCGAGAGATCGCCTTCTACCGTCACCTCGCCGATCTGTCATGCGTGCCGACGCTGCTCGGCCGCGTCGGCGACACCGCCTATCTCCGGTCGTTCGTAGCCGGGCACCCGCTCTCGCACGAGCGGCCCGTGCCCGAGGGGTTCTGGCCGCGGCTCGACGCTGCCATGCGAGAGGTGCACCGACGTGGCGTCGCCTACGTCGACTCGAACAAGCCGGAGAACGTCCTCGTCGGCGACGACGGCTACCCGTACCTGATCGACTTCCAGATCGCGTGGCGATGCGGGCCTCGAGCCGACCACGCGCTCAGCCGGTGGTGGCTGGCGCGGCTACAACGTGAAGACCTGTACCACGTCCTCAAGCACAAGCGGCGATTTGGCCGCGAGTCGATGACACCGACGGAGCTCGAGAGCGTCCGCCGACGGAGCCTTCTCATTCGACTCCACCGCGTGATCAACCGGCCCTATCGGATGATGCGTCGGCTGCTGTTTCGATGGCTCCGGCGGACCGGACGCGTGCTGTCGTCGGGCCGCAACTAGGCCCGCGCGCCCGGCGTCAGCCCGCACTCGGAGAGCTTGTTGAGAAGCGTCTTGTAGCTGACCCGGAGAATGCGGGCGGCCTCGGCGCGATTCCAGCGCACGCGCTCGAGCACTTCCTGCAACGCCTGGCGCTCGGCGTCTCGCGCCCCCCGTCGCGCGACCTCCCGCAGACCTTCGGCTGCGGACGATCGCGCGGGCGTCCCGAGGGAATGTCCTTGTCCGCCGGCACTCTGGGTCTCGAGCACCTGGTCGCTGTCGAGTACCACGAGGCGGCGGACCACGTTCTCCAGCTCGCGCACGTTGCCTGACCACGAGTAGTCGATAAGCCGCGCCATGACCGCGGGAGAGATCTGCTTCTGCCGCCCGTACTGGGCGTTGAACCTCGCGAGAAACTCCGACGCGAGCGTCGGAATCTCTTCCGGCCGCTCGCGCAGCGGCGGCACCCAGATCTCGACCACGTTGAGTCGGTAGTACAGATCGGCGCGGAACTCGCCGCGCGCCATCGCCTGTTCCAGATCTTGATTGGTGGCGGCGATCACGCGCGTGTCGACGTCGACGAATCCACAGCTCCCCACCCGGTTGAATCGAAAATCCTGAAGAACGTGGAGCAGCTTGGCCTGCAGCACGAAGGGCAGCTCGGCGATCTCGTCCAGGAAGATCGTGCCTTTGTCGGCGTGCTCGAACTGGCCCGGCCTGCGGCGATGCGCGTCGGTGAAGGCCCCGCGCTCATGGCCGAACAGCTCGGACTCGAGGAGCCCGGCGGGGATCGCGGCGCAGTTGACCTTGACGAACGGGTTATCCCGGCGCGCCGACACGGCGTGGATGGTACGAGCGACGAAATCCTTGCCCACCCCGCATTCGCCACGGATCAGGACCGTTGCGTCGGTGTCCGCGACTTCCACGATCGTTCTCGCGATCGTGCGCATTTGAGGGCTCTCGCCGAGAAGCGGGCTGTTGAAGCTCAACGACTCCTCCCTCGAGGCGGCTCGCAACCGGTCGGCATTGCAGTGATTTTTGTTTTCCACGAAGATTTGGGCCACCCTACTTTTCTAAAAGCTTTGACGCGGTCTGCCTATCAGGAGAATCCCCGATATCAGACAGGGCACTTCCCCGGTGCCAGGCGGGCGCCGGGCTCAGTCGGACGAGGGCGGCCGGGCGGCGGCGAGAGCGAGCGCGACCGCGATGAGCGCGACGGCGGCCCCGGCGGCGGCGACCGCCGAGGCCCACGGCAGCCGCACCGACGCGCCAATCCCGCTGGCCAGTGCGCTCGCGACGAGGGCCCCGGCTCCGGTGAGCGCGCCGTAGACGGCCCAGGAGCGGATCTGCGCCAGGAAAACGCCGGGGCCGATGGCCGCGTGATGGGCGCGCCGGCCGAATTCGGCCGTCTCCAGCAGCAGGGCCAGCGCGACGCCGAGCAGCACCGCGCCCCCGAGGCGAGGCGCGCCGCCGGCGAGTCTGAGCGCGAGCGCGTACTCGCCCAGCGCGAGGACGATGCCGCCGACGAGTACCGGCGTGGCGACCAGGATGCCGAGGGCGCACAGGATCAACGCCGCGGCGCCCAGGCCCAGCACCGAGATCGAAGGCGCGATGAGGAGCGGCGCGCTCACGAGGATCAGGGCGAGAACGGCCGCCAGGCGTCGCACGTCAGCGCGCCACTTCGCGCCGACGCGAGCGCACCAATCCGCCCAGTGCCGCCTCGAGCGGCTCGGCCGGGTCCCAGTCGACGATCGTGATGCCCAGACGATGCAGGGCATCGGCGCGGGCGCGCCGCTCGAGCGCCCACAGCCGGCACGCGACATCCGCGCTGGCCGACGCGCGAATCGCGCGGCGCACGAGGGGGATCGGCGACGGGCTCAGAACCGTGAGATCGAACCCGCGCGCCGCCAGATCGACCAGCGCCTTCTCGAACCGCGGGTCGAGGAGCGGGCTGATCGCGATGACCAGGGCCTGCGGCGGCAGGATGCGCCGCGGCACGAGCGCAACTTCTTGAGTGACCCAGCTGAACATCACGTCCGCGCGCAGCAGCGCCTCGAAGATCCGCTCGTGCTGCACGCGGCCTGAGTTGGGCCGGACCCACCGGAACGGCCCGCAATATTCGATGAGGCCAACCCGGTCCTTCCGGGCCAGATACGCCGTCGCGAGCGCGGCAGCCGCCCGGATGGAGACGTCGAGCGTCGTGTCGGGCGGCGCACCGGCCTCGGTCAAGGTGTCGAGCATCAGCACCACGTCGGCGTTGCGTTCCTGGTGATACTGGGTGACGAAGAGGCGGCGGAATCGAAGCGAGGCACGCCAGTTGACGTGGCGGACCCGATCTCCCGGTACGAACGCTCGGATATCGCCGGGCTCGAGCCCTTCACCGACGCTCGGCGCCACGTAGTTGCCGACGAAGGCCTGCATCCGGCGCGGCCCGGGCAGGCGGCGGAGAGGCAGCGGCCTCGGATATACCCGAAGCGGCCACGGCACCGGGATCGACGTCTCTCCCGCGTGGAGTCCCGCGCGGTCCCAGAGACGAGCGTGGACCGTCCCGAAACTCACCCGGCCTCGGCGCACGCACTCGACCTCGTATCGCCACTCGACGCTCTGACCGCGCGTCAGGCTGAAGAGGCCACGGTTGTGGCCGCCTACGAGTCGCAAGGCTGGCGGGAGCGGCTCGAAGAGCTCCAGCAGCGGCGCCGGCCGGCCCGCGGTCACGGTTACGGTCACCGTGATGCGCTCGCCCTCGAAGACTCGCGCCGCGGAGACCGAGCGCGTGAGCGTCCAGTCGCGGGACGACCCGCTACGCCCGATCCGCAGGAGCCCCAGCAGTACGGGGAGCACCGCGACGACCAGCTCGGCCCGGCCCGACAGCACGCCGAGCACGAGCCCCCAGGCACCGACCGTCACGACCGAGAGGGCCAGCGGCGTGAGCCGCGCGGTCATCCGGTCTCTTCCGTCTTCGGCGCCGGCACCTGGGTCAGGAGATCGTCCACGACCTGCGCGGCCGACAGCTTCGTCACCCAGAGCTCGGGCTGAAGAATCAGCCGATGCGCGAGGGCGGGGCCGGCCATCGCCTTGACGTCGTCGGGCGTGACGAAATCGCGTCCGCGCAGCACGGCGCCGGCCCGCGCGAGCTTCAAGAGCGCCAGGGCACCTCTCGGGGAAGCGCCGAGCGCGATCCGATGGTCGCCGCGGGTCGCCTGGGCGAGGTCGACGACGTACTGCGCGACGACGTCGGCCACGAACACGTCCTCGAGCGCCTGCTGCATGGCGACAACTTCCTCGCGAGAGGCGACCGCGGGCATCTCGACATCGTCGTGGCGCCGCTGGCGTCGGCGCTCGAGGATCTGTCGCTCCTCCTCGGCGGTCGGATATCCCACCGCGACGCGAATCAGGAAGCGATCGAGCTGCGCCTCGGGAAGCGGATAGGTTCCCTCGAGCTCGATCGGGTTTTGCGTCGCGATCACCAGGAACGGCGGCTCGAGCCGGAAGGACTCGCCTTCGACCGTGACCTGGGCTTCCTGCATCGCCTCCAGCAGCGCGGCCTGGGTCTTGGGCGTCGCGCGATTGATCTCGTCGGCCAGGAGGAAATTGGTGAAGACCGGACCCGGCCGGAACTCGAAGCGCGCCTGGCGCTGGTCGAACAGGAAGCTCCCGGTGACGTCGGCGGGAAGCAGATCCGGCGTGCACTGAAGGCGCTTGAACGACAGACCGAGCGCCTGTGCGAAGAGCCGCGCGATCAGCGTCTTGGCGAGGCCGGGATAGTCCTCGATCAGGACGTGGCCGTTCGCCAGAATACCGGCCAGGATCCGCTCGAGTACGTCGCCCTTGCCGACGATCACGCGCGCCAGCGCGCCCAGGATCTCGTGGCTCCGCGCGGTGACCTGACCGAGCTTCACCGGCGTGCTTCCAGCGAGGCGATGATTCGCGCCAGCGCGGCGATGGACGGGCCGCGGCCGAACCGGCGCCCACGCGGCTTCTCGAGGGCGTCGGCCGAGGCGCCGGACGCTTGCGCGAGCGCGACGAGCCTCGGCCACAACAGGTGCTCGAAATAGGACTGACTGCGCGCGCTGGATCTGATCTCGTCGTGGAACCGCGCGAAGCGCGAATCCTGAGCCCGCGCCTCCGGCGCGCCCCCAACGGTGTCGCCCGCGCCCCACGGAGCCCGGCGCTCGGTGCACGCTCGAACGATCCCGCGGACGGGCGAGACCGCCACCAGCAGGACGAGGGCCGCGAGGAGGCGCACCGCGGTCTCCCGATACGCTTGCGCGACGAAGAATTCGGTCAAGGAGATCCCGGCGACCAGCGCGGCCATGACCACGACCGCGGCGACGACGCCGGCGCCTCGGCTCGGCTCAGGCGGCGCCAAGCGGCGCCTCCTCGCGCTCGAGCGCGGATCTGATCTCTTCGAGGCAGGCGCGAGCCGTGTCTCGCTCGGGAGAACCGAGGGCGTGGCGACTGAACCGGGCGAGCTCGAAGAGGCGCGTCAGCCGATCCACCGCCCGGTGCGGGAGGACCAGACGCCTGAGCGTCTCGCGCATGAATTCCTCCGGCGTCTGCCACGGCGCCCTGGTCACGCTGGCGCGCGCCGCGACTCGCTCGAATCGCCGGTAACACCTGATGATCGCCGCGCGCGCGTCCGGCTCGCTCGCGAGATCGTCGAGCCCGTCCTCAACCGCCTCGCTCAACGGCTCGGCCGCTTCGGCGCGATTTCGCCGTTCCCACCATCGGGCAATGCGCTCGGCGAAGAGGAGCACCAGGGCTATGGCGAGCATCGCGAGGCCGGCCAGGAGAGCCAGCAGCCCGACGAGCCAGCCGAGCCACGGCAGCGAGACCACCGGCGTGTCGGCTCCGGGCGCCAAGTCGGTGCCCGCGAACATCATGAAACGGCTCCAGGCAAGCAGCGAGGTCTCGACGTACTGCCACCCGAACGAAAAGACGACGAGGATCGCGAGCAGCGGCAGGAGCGGCAACACGCGCAAGAACACCTGGAGCCACCAGGGAAGCTTGGACGGCTCCTCCTCACGCGGCAGCTCCGCTTCGCGGCGCCGGTCCCGGGAGAGCGCCATCGCGAAAATGATGGCAACCGCCAGCGCGAACGCCGCGCCGCTCGCGAGCAGGAGCGAATCCGGCACCTCGACGTGGAGCCGGAAGGACGGCGTGTCCTCGGTTGCGCGCGACGCGGCCAGGAGGGCGGTCAGCGCGAGAAGCAGGCCAGCGCCGGCGACGATGCCCGCGCCCGGAAAGCCCTGGAGTCTCATCTGCGGTGGGCGGAGCGTACTCTGTTGCCCCGGCCCTTCGCAAATGGCTTCACCTCGCCGCAATCCTGTATCCTGTTCGGGCAGGCGCGTGCCTCATCCGCTGACAGGAGGCGGCAACCGTGACCGACGTCCCGCGTATCGCCGGCGTGCTCTCTCCGGTCGTGACCCCGTTCGGCGCGGACCTGGCGCCCGATCCCGAGCGCTTCGTGCGGCACTGCCGCTGGCTCTCCTCCCAGAACGTGGGCCTAGCCGTGTTCGGGACGAACTCGGAAGCAAACTCGCTCTCGGTCGAAGAGAAGATCGAACTGCTCGATCGGCTGGTCGCGGCCGGCCTCGACCCCGCGCGGATGATGCCGGGCACCGGCTGTTGCGCGTTGACCGACTCGGTGCGGCTGACCGCTCACGCCATGAAGGTCGGCTGCGGCGGCGTGCTGATGCTACCGCCCTTCTATTACAAAGGCGTGAGCGACGACGGGCTCTTCCGGAGCTTCGCGGAAGTGATCGAGCGCGTGGGCGACGCGCGCCTGCGGGTGTACGTCTACCACATCCCGCCGGTCGCGCAGGTGCCGATCACGCTCGGGCTCGTCGAGCGCCTGCTCGCCGCCTATCCGGCGCAGGTCGCCGGGATGAAGGACAGCGGGGGCGACTGGAACAACACGAAGGCGTTCCTCGATGCGTTCGCCTCGAGCGGCTTCGACGTGTTCGCCGGCTCCGAAACGTTCCTGCTCCAGAACATGCGCCACGGCGGCGCCGGCTGTATCAGCGCCACCGCCAACGTCCACCCCGGCCCTATTGCGCGTCTCTACGACACCTGGCGGGCCGACAGCGCCGACGCCCAGCAGGCGCGGCTCGACGTGATCCGGGGCGTGTTCCAGAAGTACCCGATGATCCCGGCCCTCAAATCCGCGATCGCCCACCACGGCAAGGACGCGGGCTGGGCGACCGTCCGCCCCCCGCTAATCGCCCTGACGCCGGCCCAGGCGAGTGCCCTAGCCGCCGACCTCGACCGCGAACGCTTCACGATGCCGGGCCTCCCAACGCGCTGACCCACGCACACCCGGCAGCCGTAGCGCCAGAGCGCCGAAAGCACGCGGGCTGCTCAAAAGGGTCCAGATGCGAGGCGGCGCACGAAGGCGGCATGCGAGCCGTACTTCGAGTACGGTGAGCGTGCCGCCGAGGGCGGCAACGAAGTAGATGGGCCCTTTTCAGCAGCCCGCCGCTAGGGTTCGCGGCCGCCGCCGGTCAGGCGGCGTACGACGCCGAGCGCGAACAAGCCGACTCCGACGACGAGCAGAACTCCGTAGTCGGGCACTTCGAAGACCCTGACGAGGACGATGCAGAAGCCGGCGAAGGCGATGAGCGCTCCCGCCATCATCAGTCCAAGACCGGGTTTCTGGGCCACGATCAGATGACCGCTTCGCGCCGCAGCCGCTCGATCTCCTCGACTCTCAAGCCGGCCTCTTTCAGGACTTCGTCGGTGTGCTCGCCGAGGGTCGGAGGCTCCCGGTCGAGTCCGGGGCTGCCATGCTCGAGCCGGAAGCCGGCGCCGACGAGCCGCATCGGCCCGTAACGCGAGTCGATCGTCTGGAGCACGTCGCGGTGCGCGAGCTGCGGATGCTTGACGATCTCGTCGATCTTCCAGATGGAGCCGCACGGCACGTCGGCGGCCGTGAGACGCGCCTCCCAGCTCTTGGGATCGTCGGTCGCGAGCGCCTGCTCGATGATCTCGCGCAGCGCCGGCTCGTTGGCGGTGCGCGCGGGCCAGTCCTTGAAGCGCGGGTCGGCCAGCGCGTCGGTGCGGCCGAGCGTTTTCATGAGGCTCGCGAACTGCTTCTCGGTCAGCACCGCCAGCACGAGGTAGCCGCCGCGCGCCCGGAACCGGCTCGCGGTCGGCTTACGGCTCACCGAGCCGTTGCCGATCTGCCGCGCCTCGATGCCCGCGACGGTGTACTCGGAGACCGTGCCCGGGATGAAAGCCAGCGCCGCATCGAGCATCGCCACGTCGACCAGCTGGCCGCGCCCGGTGTGCGTCCGCTGGTACAGCGCGCTCGCCACGGCGAGCGCCGCCGTCATGCCGCCGATCGTGTCGCAGATCGCGAACCCGGCGCGGGTCGGGCCGCTCGCCGGCTCGCCGGTGATCGACATGATCCCCGACATCGCCTGGAGCTTGCCGTCGAAGGCGGCGGTCGTCCGCTCGGGACCGGTCTGGCCGAAGCCGGAGACCGCGCAGTAGATGAGCCGCGGGTTGACGGCCGAGAGCGCCTGATACCCGAGCCCGAGGCGATCCATCACGCCCCCGCGGAAGTTCTCCCACACCACGTCGGCCTTGACCACGAGCTTCTTGACGATCTCCACGGCCTCGGGCCTTCGGAGGTCGAGGGTGATGCTGCGCTTGTTGCCGTTCACCGCGAGGAAAGACGGCGCCATCTTCCGGTCCGCCCACACCCGGTCGGCGAGCTGCATGCGCGTGTCGTCACCCTCGCGCGACTCGATCTTCACGACGTCGGCACCCAGGAGCGCCAGCTGGTAGGTGCCGTAGGGTCCCGCGAGGTAGCGGGTGAAGTCGAGGATGCGAACGCCCGTGAACGGCTTGCTCACGACGCCTCGCGCTTGGCCCGGGCGATCGATTTCACCTCGTCGAACTCCTTCTTCCGCTCGGCGATCTTCGCGGGCGACAGCTTCGTCAGGTCGAGGTAGTCGCACTTCCACGCGGCGTCCTCGCTCCAGCGGATGGGCGACTGCACCGTCGTGCGCGCGCCCGGGGCGCTCTCGAGCACCCGCAGCGCGAGCTCGAGCGTCTGCCGCTGCGACTCGACGTCGAACGGCCGGCCGGCCGAGTTCCCGAGCGGGAAATCGCTGAACAGGAACCGCGGCACGCCGCAGTACTCCACGATGTCCTTGGCGCAGCCCATGATCACGGTCGGAATCCCGTCCGCCTCCAGGTGCCGGGCCGCCAGACTCACGGTCTGGTGACACACGGGTCAGCTCGGGACGAGGACGGCCGCGTCGACTCCATCCTCGCGGCAGCGATGCAGCAACTCGGGGATATCGGTCTCCATCGTCACGCGATGGCTACGGTTCGTCGGCACGCCGTGAACGCGCGGCGCCAGCGTCCCGATCCGGCCCGCGACGATCGCCTCCTTCAGGCGGGCCAGCGGCAGATAGGTGTTGATGTCGGCGGCCGTCGTGTGCAGGCGGTCGTAGCCGACGTGCGAGATCCTGAGATCGGGCACCCTCTCGGAGGAGATTGAGTACACCTGATAGAACTTGGCGGCGGCATTGTAGGCCGCGCCCGGTCCCTGGTCGCCGAGCTCCGGCTGGAACGGCGCGGCCGTCGTGAGCAGCCCGACCCGCGCCCGATCGAGCGGAACGCGGAGCGGTGTGAAGGGAACCTCCACGAAGTGGGCCCACCGGTAGGGACTGAAGCCGAGGACTTGATAGTACTCGCGCGTCCGCTGCATGTAGGGGATCGGGACGTCATGATCCGTGGCGAACCCGGGGCCGTTCGTTCTCATCGCGCCGTCCAGTCTAGCCAAGGTCGCCCGCCGCGTCCACGTCGGCCTGTGTGACGTAACAGTCGGCGACGTCAGCGCGGGTAACGCGCACGCTGCTCGGGCTGAAGCGCGGTGATGCTCTCGAAGGTCCGCTCGAAGATCTGGGGCACCGGCCAGCCCTGGAGGCCGGCGTAGGTGTCGATCTGGGAGCGGTGATGGACCTCGTGCTCGAGCATCATCATGAGCAGGCGCCAACCCGGGAGCGTGCCGGGCGTGTCGACCATCTCGATCCGGCGCGCCAGCCACTCCGCCGGCGTGTCGCGAAGCAGCGCCGCGAACCGGTCGGCGGACGACCGGAGCCAAGGAAGCCACGTGCGCTGGTCGGCGCGATCGATGTCGGGCGCCGCCAGGATCCAGCCCTCGCCGCGGTAGGCGCTGGCGAAGTAGAGGCGCGTGGCGCCGATGTGACCCACCAGCTCGCCGATGCCCCAGCCGGCCTCGCCGCTCGCCGCCGGCGGCCGCCATGCCGCCGCCGCCGGCGGAAGCGCGGCCACGTCGCGCTCGGTCCGCCGCCGCACGCTGTCGAAGAAGCGCAGATACGATTCGACGTCGGTAATCATCCCACTCGCTCTCTTTCAATCGCGGCGCGGAGGCCGGGTAGCACCTCCGACGCCACGCGCCGACATTCTTCCACGTGCGGGAAGCCCGACAGGATGAACTCGTCGAGACCGAGCCGCCAGTACGCGGCGAGCTCTTCCGTCACCTGCTTGGGATCGCCCACGATCGCCGTCCCGAGGTTGACGCGCACCTTCGAGATCCCGTTCCAGAGCCGGGGTGATCGCTGGCGAAGCTCGGCTCGCAGCTGAGCCTGTTGCCCCACCATCGGAGTCCCCGCAAACGCGGCCTGCCTTTGGGCCACCACCCGATCGTCCACCTGCGACATCAGCTCGTCGGCGGCCTCCCAGGCCTCACGCTCGGTCGCGCGCACGACCAGGTGCGTGCGAAGACCGAACACCGGGCGGCGACCCTTGGTGTGGTAGGCCGTCCGCACCCGCTCCAGCAGCTTGGCGATCTCGTCCAGCGGTTGGATCCAGGCGAGGTACACCTCCGCGCCATTCGCCGCGAACTCGAGCGCCCGCGGCGAGGCGCCACCGACGTAGAAGCGCGGCCCGGCCCCCACGGGCCCGGGCGAGACCACCGCGCCCCGGAGCCGCACCGTGCTCCCCTCGAACACCACGGGCTCCGGCTTCGCCCACAGGGCTCGCAGCGCGTCGATGAATTCCTCGCCCTGCTCGTAGCGCTTGTCGTGATCGATCGTGACGCCGAGCCGCTCGAAATCGCCCTGGATGCCGCCGGGCACCACGTTGATGTCGAGCCGCCCGCCGCTGATCTGATCGAGCGCCGCCGCCATCTGGGCAAACAGCCCGGTCGAGATGAACCCGGGCCGGATCGCCACCAGGAACCGGATCCGCCGCGTCACCGCGGCCAGCGCCGTGACCGTCGTCCACGTCTCTGCCAGCGGCGCCGTCTCTCCGAAGAGCCCGTTCGCGAATCGCGTAGGGATCAGGAGCGAATAGTAGCCTTCGGCCTCCGCCGTCTCCACCACCCGGCGCAGGTAGTCGAACGTCGGCGGTCGCTCCGCGCGCCACGTCCCGATGTGCGCCCCATCTCCGTCGATGGGGATGAACCAGTCGAACCGCGGCTCAGGTCGTCGCTCCACGATCCGGACCCTACCAAACCTTCAAGGTGTAGGCCAGCATCGTGCGTTCCCGCGCCATCGATGATGATATGTTCGCGGCGTGAGTCCTCGGCTTCGCCGCCCGCCTCTCCTGCTCCGGATCGTACGCGCCCGGCCCCGGCTTTTCACTTCGGTCGGCATCGGCCTCGTGGTGACCGCGGCGACGGCGGGCGTGACGGACTGGCGGCTCGCGACACGACTCCTGACCGGCTGGGATCTCGCAATCGCGCTCTATCTCGGGCTCGCATTCCACCTGATGGGGAACGCCGGCGTCCAGCGCATCCGCCGCGACGCGGCCATGCAGGACGAGGGGCAGTTCGTGATCCTGGCGTGCACGGTGGCGGCGGCGCTGGCGAGCCTCGCGGCGATCTTCGCTCTGCTCGGGACGTCGGCGAATGGAGCCCAGCGGCCGCCGAGCCACGTGATCCTGGCCACGGTGACCATTCTTCTCTCGTGGGCGTTCATCCACACGATCTTCGCGCTGCACTACGCTCACGAGTTCTACGACGAGACCGAAGGCCGGGGCATGGCCTTTCCGGGAGGCGACCCGCACCCGGACTACTGGGACTTCGTCTACTTCTCGTTCGTCATCGGCATGACCTCGCAGGTCTCCGACGTGGCGATCACCAGCAAGGTCATCCGTCGCACCGCCTTCGCCCACGGCGTCGTGTCCTTCCTGTTCAACGCCGCGCTGCTGGCGCTCACCGTCAACATCGCCGCGGGGGCCATCTAGGCCCGGCGGCCCGGCCGACTACGTTGCGAGAGTGGGCTCGGGCGCCGGCGGCTGCGGGAGCCGGAGCTCCTCCACCGGGAAGTTCAGCACCATCCATCCAGCCAGCCCGTCTTGGAGCGGGTGGACCCGCGTGATTCCCCTGCGGCGGAGCTGAAGCGCCACCCGGGCGCTCGTCGCTTCGTTGGGTCAGGAGCAGTAGAGGACCAGCTCCCGGGATCGCATGAACTCCCAGCCGTGCTCGTCGATCTCGTCGATCGACATCCAGCGGCTTCCAGGAATGGCGACCGGCGTCGCTTCGACTTCGAGCCGCGTCCGCAGATCGACGATCGTGATGTCCTCTCCGGCGTCGAGCCGGCTCTTCAGGGCTTGGGGCGAGATGCGGGCGATCCGGAGCGCGCGGAGGAAGAGTTGGCGGCGCACGTACTTCACCGCGATGTAGGCGACGATCGCGGCCACGACGGCGACGCCAAGGAGTCTCTGCATCCGGGCGAGCTGAGCCGCGATCATCGCGATCGCGTCGCTGAACGCGTAGCCGAGCCCGATCCAAAGCCCCGCCCAGAACAGCACGCCGAGGACCTCGTAGAACGCGAAGCGCAGGCGGCCCACCGCAAAGATGCCGGCCAGCGGCGGCATCACCGTCGTCAGCCCCGGGAGGAATTTGGCGACGAGCATCCCCTGCACTCCGTAGCGGGCGAAGACGCTCTCGGTTCGCCTGACGCATGTGTCGGGCGCGAGCGCTATGCGACAGAGCCGCCGTAGCACGCCGGCTCCTCGGCGCCGTCCCACCTCGTACCAGCCGAGATCGACAACGAGCGCGACGACCGCTATCGCGCCCAGCACGAGCGGGACGCTGCCGCGCCCGGCCGCGGCCAGCGCGCCGACGCCGAGCAGAGCCGGGACCGCCGGGAGGGGAACGCCGATCTGCTCGGCGACCACGAGCGTCGGGAGGATGACGACGCTGTACTTCTCGAGCAGGTCGAGGCTCTCGGCAGGACTCACGATCCGGAGCGCACGAGAGCTTCACGTCCCTTGAGCATGTCGTCGAGCGTGCCGAAGGCCATCATGTAGTGGCCGCGGTAGCCGCCGCCCTCGATGCGCGCGAACATCCGCTTGAAGTCGATCGAGCCCTCGCCCGGACGCAGATGCTCCTCGTAGCGTCCGTGGCTGTCGGCCAGGCGGACCTCGCCGCACCGCCGGAGGTCCATGGCGTCGAGGAAGCCGTGGATGCCTTCGGGGACGAGATGCGCGTGGTTGACGGTGAACGCCCAGCCGAGGCTCGGCGACTGGATGCGGCCGAAGTATTCGTGGCACTCCTCGAGGTTGTGGGCCAGATAGCGCACCTCGGCGTGCTCCGGCTCTCGATTGAGGTTTTCCAGGAGGAGCCGCGCGCCGGAGCGCTCGGCGAGCGCGGCCGCCCGCTGGAGGCGCTCGAGGCTCGCCGCGCGCCGCGCGGCGTAGTCGCCGGTGAAGTGGTAGCCGCCGTGGACGACGATCCAGCCGGCGCCCAGGCGCCCCGCGAGCTCGATATAGATCCGGAGGTACTGGTCCGCGGCATCGGCCAGGAGCGGAGAGGTCTCGGCGACGTTGACCGCGGAGGCCGAATGCAGACCGAGCTGGATTCGGTGCCGCTCGCAGGTGGCGCGTATCGCCGCGACGCGGTCGGCCGTCCACGTGGCGGGCGCGTTGGGATGGTCCGGGGCGCCCTCGAGGCACGCGTCGACATAGTGCACGCCGTGGGCGGCTGCCCACGCGAGGCCGTCCTCCAGGGGCCGCCGGCCTCCGAGGTCGACGCCGATCCTCTCGCGCAACGTCGTGGTCGCGCCGGCCGCCGCGGTCATGCCTTGGAGAGCGCGACCCGGTCGTGTCGGTCGTCGCGGATCTGCGTGCCGTCCCAGGGGGTGCTCGTGCTCATGACACTTCTCCTCGCTACGCGCTCACGGTGGGGCGCAGCCGGCGCACCTGCAAGGTCACGCCGATCAGGAACAGGATGAGCAAGCCGAGATAGAGGGGCTTGAAGATCGGCGCCGCCGGGCTCGCGACGATCGGCGCGCTCGGTGGCACGCGCGTCAACGTCTCGGTCACCGTGGAGATGCCGAGGAACAGCAACGTGACCGCGTAGCTCACGGTCTCGATGTACGCCGAGAGGCGCCCGAAGGCGCGGGTCTTCGCGGCGATGGCCGCCACGGCAAACGTCGCCAGGGTCAGCACGCCCACGATGTGCGGGGGGCCGATCGTGCCGTGCCGAAAGATCGGCAGCCCGGTCAGGCACGTCGCGACGAGAGACCAGATGTAGACGCGCCCGACGCCGCTTCGCGGCGCGATCCCGTGATGCGTGATCAGCGCGGCGAGCGCGGAGACGACGGCGACCAGGCTCAGGATCGTGTGGAACACCCCGAGCGGTGTCAGATTCATCGAGGTCTCCGATCGCTAGCGCCCGCGAAACGCGGGCTTGCGCCGCTCGCGCCAGGCCTTGTGGCCCTCGGCCTTGTCCTCGGTGAGCTCGAGGGTCGCGAAGCGGTAGAGATCCACGAGTGACGCATCCGACAGATTTGGGATGTCGAGACCCGTCAACAGGGATTCTTTCGTGAGGCGCGCCGCGAGCGGAGGCAAGGACGCGATGTGGCCGGCGACCTCGAGCGCCTGGTCCATCAGCTTGCCGTGCGGCACCAGCCACTGCGCGAGCCCGATGCGGTGGGCCTCCGGTGCCGTCAGCGGAAAGCCCATGGCGAGCCGCATCGCGTTGCCCCGGCCGACCCAGCGCGCGAGCCGCGTGCTGCCCCCGTACGCGGGCAGGATGCCGAGCGCGACCTGAGGCAGCCGCCACTCGGCCCGCTCCGAGGCGACGAGCAGATCGCAGCAGAACGTCACGATGCACCCGATGCCCACGGCGTAGCCGTTGACGGCGCCGACGATCGGCTTGGGAAAATTCCCCAGGACCTCGAAGGCGCGGCCCCGGCGCTTCGCGATGCTCTTGATGAAGTCGGCGGCCGACTCCATCGTGTGCGTCCGGGGATCCTTGAGGTTCGCGCCGGCCGAGAAGGCGCCGCCGGCGTCGTCTCCCGTCAGCACGGCGCAGCGGATCGCGTCGTCATCTTCCATGGACGCGAAATACCGGGCGATGCCCTCGTTGAAATCGGCGCCCCACGCGTTGCGGGCCTCGGGACGACTCAGAGTGACGATGCCGATCGCGTCGCGCCGCTCGAATGTGACGGGCATGACCGCCTCCTGCACGCCGGGGATCGTCTCGAGCCGCTGCGGCGCGCCCGCTCACTCAGGCGGAATCGCTCCCGGTCGCTCGAGCCGCGGCCAGTGTGGGTGGCCCTGGCGGTGTTGTCAACCGCCGGCGCCGGAGATTCCGCGGTCACTCGCGGCGAAGGAGCCTCGGCACTTGACGGAGGTCGCGGAGCTCGAAGTCGGGCGGCGGAACATCCGAGCGACGGGCCCGGCCGTCGCGATTCACCCACGCGACTGACAGGCCCGCCTCCTTCGCGCCCTTAACGTCGTCCACGTCGCTGTCGCCGACGTGGAGGACTTCGTGCGGCTCGAGCCCGAGTTGGTCGAGCGCGCGCTGGAACACGAGCCGATGCGGCTTGTAGGCGCGCACGGCTTCCGAGATCAAGATGAAGTCGACCGGGAGGGTGACGTTCCATGCCGCCACGTGCTCGTGGTCGGCGTTGGACAGGATGGCCGTGCGGACGTGTCCGAGCGCGTTCAACACGTCGAGCGTCTCCGGGTAGAGCTCGATCGTCGTCGTCACCTGAAAGAAGAGCTCCACGTACGGCGCCGCGTCCGCCGTGACGTCGAACCGACGCAGCACGCGCGGCAGGATCTGCGCCTCGATCTCCCGGAGCGTCCGGAACGGCCCGAGCTGCGTCGCCTCGAAATAGAGATCCGACCAGGCGCGCCAGACCTCGTCGATATGCGCGGACAATCCGTGGTCGGCGACCATCTGCCGGGGGACCAGCATCAGATCGTCGTTGCGGAGCAGGGTGCCGTAGGCGTCGAAGATCACCGCCTTGAATCGACCCACGGTGGCCCCGCTCCTCAGCCGCCGACGGCGAGGCCGATCAGCCTGCCGATCCCGAACGTCAGCCCCGCCGCGGCGAGGCCCAGCACCACCTGGCGGCCGCCCGATCGCCAGACCGGCGTCCCGGTGAACACGGTGATCGCGGTGCCGAGTGCCCAGAGCCCCAGCGCGCTCAGCAGGGCGCTCGCCACCACCGCAAGAGTCCCGCGCAGGATCAGGAACGGCAAGATCGGCACGACGGCGCCGAGCGCGAACAGCACGAACGACGACACCGCGGCTTCCCATGCCGATCCGCCGAGCTCTTTTGGATCGATGCCGAGCTCCTCGCGGGCGAGCGCGTCGATCGCGGTCGTTCGATCGGACAAGAGACGCCGGGACATCGTGTCGGCCTCCTTTGGGCTGAGCCCCTTGGCCTCGTAGATCAGCTTTAGCTCCTCGCCCTCCCCTTCGGGATCTTCCCGCAGCTCGCTCGCCTCGATCCGGATCTCGCGCTGCGCGAGCTCGCGCGAGCTCGTCACCGACACCCATTCGCCGAGCGCCATCGAGCAGGCTCCCGCCAGAAGACCCGCCAGGCCGGTGATCAGGATCGCGTGGTTGTCGATCGAGGCGCCGGCCACGCCCATGACCAGGGCGAGATTCGAGCACAGGCCATCGTTGGCGCCGAGCACCGCGGCGCGCAGCGCGTTGCCGCCGACCGATCGATGCCGGCCTTCGAGACGGCCGAGGAAGCTTCCCTGCAGGCCGCGCGGCTGCGTCGCCACGAGCTGATTCAACACCTGCGCATGCCACCGCTCGTGGGCGGGCATGCGGGTCCCGGCGGTCTCGGGCTGATTCATATAACCGTTCTGATCGACCGCCTCCTTCGCCGCGATGGTCGCGAGCACCAGGTCGGGGCCGAGCCGCCGGGCGATGCCGGCGAGCACCCGGCTGCGCCACGAGGCGCGCCGCGGCGGCACCTTCGCGCCGACGCCGCGCAGGCGCTCCTCCCAGAATGCGATGTGGCCTTCCTCCATCGCCGCCAGGTTGCTGTAGACCTTCGCCAGGCGGGGATCGGGCTCGCTGGCCGTCATCGCGCGATACTCCGCCGCGCTGTCGACTTCGTCCTGCCAGTTCTCGAGGTAGCGCCGAGCGTCCGAAGGGTCGCTCATCGTGAACCTGACCATACAACGCTTTTCGAACGCCCGATGCGATAATGGGCCGGCCTGTACGGCGCTCGAGCGTCGTACCCTCTCGCGGTGATGCCCGCTGCGAGCCGTCGGGCTCTCCGCCGGCCGAGGCGCGCTGTGAACGAAGGAGGTTTCCCATGCGGCTTCCTATCCTCACGTCCCTGGTCACGGCGGCCCTCCTGGGCGTCGCGGTCCCGGCATCGGCTCAAACATTCGTCTTCGGGGCTCAGGGCGAGCCCGTCCAGCTCGACCCGGCGGTCATCACCGACGGGATCTCCTCGCGCCTCACCAGACAGATCTTCGACGGCCTCGTGAAGTATCGCGGCGCGACCACCGAGGTCGAGCCGGCGCTCGCGGAGAAGTGGGAAGTCTCGCGCGACGGCAAGATGTGGACGTTCCAGCTCAGACGATCGGTGAAGTTCCACGACGGCACGCCGCTCGACGCCGCCGCGGTCGTCTGGAACTTCGAGCGCTGGTGGAAGGCGGCCCATCCCCAGCACGACAACCAGGTGAAGGCCGGCCAGACCTTCGAGTACTGGGAGGCGCAGTTCGCCGGCTTCGACGACAAGTCGATCGTCAGCGCGGTGGAGGCGGTCGGCACGCACACCGTGCGCATCACCCTCAAGGAGCCGCAGGCGCCCTTCCTGGCCAATCTCGCGATGTTCGTCTTCGACATCGCGAGCCCCAGGGCGGTGGAGCGCTGGGGCACCGAGTTCGGCAAGCACCCGGTCGGCACCGGAGCCTACAAGTTCGTGGAGTGGAAGCCGAACCAGGAGGTCGTGCTCGAGGCCAATCCCGATTTCTGGGGTCAGAAGCCCAGGATCAAGCGCGTCGTCGTGCGCAACATCAAGGACAATTCGCAACGACTGGGCGCGCTCAAGGCCGGCGAGATCCACGGGATGGAGGGGCTCAATCCCGACGACGTCGGCGTGGTCAAGGCCGACGCGGGCCTCCAGCTCCTCCTGCGCCCGACGAACACGACGGGCTACATCGCCTTCAACTACAAGGTGAAAGAGTTCCAGGACAAGCGCGTGCGCCAGGCCTTCGCCCACGCGATCAACAAGCGCGGCATCGTCGACGCGCTCTACGGGGGCACCGGGCTCGTCGCCACGCAGTTCCAGCCGCCGGCGCTCTGGGGCTACAACCGTGAGCTGAAAGATTACGAGTACAGCCCGAGCCAGGCGCAGGCGCTGCTACGCGAGGCCGGGCAGGTGCCGGGGCTGTCGGACATCACGTGGGAGGACGGCAAGAAGGAGCCGCTGGTGTTCTGGTACATGTCGCGCTCGCGGCCGTACTTCCCGAACCCGAAGGAGATCGCCGAGGCGATGGCGGCCGATCTCGCCAAGGTCGGCATCAAGACGCAGCTGCAGACGACCGAGTGGGCGGTGTACCTGGACAAGCGCAAGAACGGGCAGATGCCGCTCTACATGCTCGGCTGGACTGGAGACAACGGCGATCCCGATAATTTCCTCTGTTACTTTTTCTGCCAGCCGGGCGCCGCGCGCGAGGGCTTCTACGCCAACAAGCCGCTGGCCGACGTGCTCCAGCGCGCCCAGAAGCTCACGCAGCAGTCGGAGCGTGCGAAGCTCTACCGGCAGTCCGAGCAACTGTTGCGCGACGACGTGGGACGGCTCTTCATCGCGAACAACCAGCCGCCCCTCGCGTTCGCGAAGCGTGTGAAGGGCTACGTGCCGCACCCGACGGGGTCGGAGTACTTCAACACCGTCGAGCTGCAATAGAGCGCGGCGCCGGCTGAGGCGGGCCGATAACGAGAAGGGACTGAGCGGTGAGGCGCTACGCCATCCGGCGAAGCCTCACCATCGTCCCCGTGCTGCTCGGCGTCTCCCTGCTCGTCTTCAGCTTCATCCATCTCATTCCGGGCGATCCGGCGCTGACCATGCTCGGCGAGCGCGCGACGCCCGAGAAGGTCGCCGAGGTTCGCGCCCGGCTCGGGCTCGATCGCCCGATCTGGCAGCAATACGTCCTCTATATCGGCAAGGCGCTGCGGGGGGATCTCGGGGTCTCGATCATCCGGGGCGATCCGGTCGCGAGCGATCTGCTGCGGCGCTTTCCCGCAACGGTGGAGCTGGCGACGGCGTCGATGGTCGTGGCCATCGCGCTCGGCATCCCCATCGGGGTCGCCTCCGCCGTCTGGCGCAACTCGCTGCTCGACAGTCTCGCGCGCCTGGGCGCGCTCACGGGTGTCTCGATGCCGATCTTCTGGCTTGGCCTCGTGCTCGCGTGGTTCTTCGGCGTGCAGCTCCGCGTCCTGCCAACCGGCTTCCGCCTCTCGAGCGGTACCGCCTTCGTTCCGTGGACGAACTTCGTCATCCTGGACGCAATTCTGCAGGGCGACTGGCCGACCCTCGCCGACGCGGTCCGCCACCTGATCCTCCCGGCGCTCGCGCTCGCGACCATTCCCCTCGCCGTCATCGCCAGGATGACGCGTGCCTCCATGCTGGAAGTGCTGTCGCGCGAGTACATCCGCACCGCCGAGGCGAAGGGGCTGTCGCGCCGCGTGGTGATCCTGAGACACGCGCTCCGCAACGCGCTGCTCCCGGTGCTGACGGTCGTCGGGCTCCAGGTCGGTCGCCTGCTGGCCGGCGCGATCCTCACCGAGACGATCTTCTCCTGGCCGGGTATCGGTCTCTGGGTCTACGAGTCGATCGAGTCGCGCGACTACGCGATCGTCCAGGGCGTCAGCCTCTTCATCGCCGTCATCGTGGTGGGGGTCAATCTGCTCACCGACGTCCTGTACGCCGCGGTCGACCCACGGATCAAGTACGAGTGATGGCGACGTTCGAGGTCGCGGTGGATCGCGGAGCGGGGGCGGTCGCGCGTCACGGGCGAAGCCCGGCCGCGGCGGCGTGGCGCCGTCTCGTCGCGAGCCCGGCTGCGCGGGTCGGGCTCGTGATGGTCGTCGCCTTCGTGCTCGTCGCGTTCCTCACGCCGCTCCTGCACGTCTACGACGCCAGGACTGACGCCAACCTCACCGTGCGACTCAAGCCTCCGACGGCCGCGCACCCGTTCGGAACCGACAGTCTCGGCCGCGATATCCTCGTCCGCGTCCTGCACGCGACGCGCGTGTCGCTGGGGCTGGCGATCAGCGCGGTCGCGCTGGCCACGTTGATCGGCTCGGCGCTCGGGTTTCTGGCCGGCTACCTTCGAGGGCGCGTCGACCTCGTCGTGATGTTCTGCATGGACATCGTGCTGGCGTTCCCGGCGACCTTGCTGGCCATCGCCATCGTCGCCATGATCGGCCCGGGCCTCCGCAACTCGCTCTTCGCCATCAGCCTGGTCTCCATTCCCGCGTACGCGCGCTTGAGCCGTAGCTCGGTGCTGGCGCTGCGCGAGCAGGAGTTCGTGATGGCCGCGCAAGGGCTTGGCTGCAGCGGCTGGCGCGTGCTCGGGAGCCACATCGTGCCCAACAGCCTGCCGCCGCTGATCGTGCAGACGACGCTCTCGATCGCCTTCGCCATCCTGGAGGCCGCCGCGCTCGGCTTCCTCGGGCTGGGCGCCCAGCCGCCGACGCCCGAGTGGGGCGCGATGCTCGCCGACTCGTACAAGTACTTCACCAGCGGCGCGTGGTGGGTCTTCTGCTTTCCCGGTGCCGCGATCATGCTCTCGGTGCTCGGGTTCAACTTGCTTGGCGACGGGTTGCGCGACGCCCTCGATCCACGCCTGGGGCGTGGCTGAGCCGCGATCCCCGCATCGCCTCAGCTCGCGGCCGCGTTCGCTGGCGTGGGACCGGACCGAGGTCGTAAGCTGCACTTATGGTGTTCATACGAATCCGGCCCTGTCGTCTGGTTGTCGCGCTGCTCGTACTCGGGGCGATCACCGGGGCGATCGCTCCCCCGCGCTCGGGCGCCCAGGAGGCTCAGACGGCGCCGAAGTCCCCCGCGGAGTCGAGCGCGAGCGCCACGAGCGCGGCCCCGGCGCGCTCGGCCGACCAGGTGATGGCGTCCCTGAATCGGGCGATGACCTGGTATCGGCAGGCACGAATCGTGATGCGCTCCGTCGAGGGCAGTGGCGTATTCGGTCCCGCCGACGAGCAGACCGCGCTGCGTCTACTCGGGAGAGCCTTCGACGTGGCTCACGCCGAGGCCGCGCTGCTCGGCCGCGACAGCGCCACCGCGTCGGGCGCCGGCGGCCGTCGAGCCGAGGAGCAAAAGAAGATCGAGGCGGCCGTTCGTCAGGACGAGCGGGACGTCGAGCGCCTGCGGGCGCGCCTTCGCGACGAGCCCGAGAAGCGATCGACCCTGGAACGGCAACTTGCGGCCGCGCAGAACCGGCTCGATCTCGAGCGGGCCCGCCTCGAGTTCTTCGCCCAGGTCCGCGAGCTCGCCTCCTCGCGCTCGGACACCGACGACGATCTCGAGCATCAGATCGACGCGCTCCGGGAAGCGGTGCCCGAGCTCCGCTCATCGAATGCGGCGCAGTCCGTGGCGACGGCGCCGACGGGCCCTACGTCTGGCACCTGGGCGATGATCCAGCGCCTGCTCGCGTTGCAGCGAAGCCGGAGCCGTCTCGAAGACCTCGAGGCGGCGACCAACGAGCTCGTGCGTCGCCTGGATGAAGAGGTCAAGGCGGCCCGGGCCGGTCTCCGGCCGATCCTCACCCGGCTGCAAGCGCTGGCGAAGGATCCCACCGATTCGGGGAAGTCGCTGACGGAGAGTCAGCGCGAATTTCGCAACCTGCTCGAGCGACGGAAGCTTCTCGTGGCGATGGTGCTGCCACTGCGCGAAGAAGCCGCGCTCGCTCGGCGGTACGCGAGCGATCTCAAGGGCTGGAACGAGGTGGTCGATCGCGAGTCGTGGCAAGCCCTGCAGGGATTGGCCCTCGATCTTCTCGGGGTCGTCGTGGCGCTCGCCGTCATCCTCGTCGGCGGCGTGCTGTGGCGGGTGGCGACGCTCCGCTACGTGAGCGACGGCGCGCGCCGACGCTTGCTCTTGACCACCCGGAGCGTCGTCGTGACCCTCGCCGTCGGACTCGTACTGATCTTCCACTTCACCAGCGAGATGGCGGCCCTCGTGACCGCGCTCGGCTTCGCCGCGGCCGGCATCGCCTTCGCGCTTCAGAACGTGATCCTCGCGGTGGCCGGCTACTTCACGATGGTCGCGCCCAATGGGATCCGCGTCGGAGACCGAGTGAGCCTCCAGGGCCCATTCGGGTACGTGCACGGCGAGGTTGCCGAGATCGGGTTCGTGCGGATCAAGCTCCGCGAACTGTCCGGAGAGCCGCTCAAACCCACGGGGCGAGTCGTCGTCTTCCCCAACTCGGTCGTCTTCACCGGGAGCTTCTTCAAGGATCCGTCGGAAGCCCCGGCAAGCTGACGAGCGTCCCCTACGGCTTCGGCGCCTCGGACGATCGCTGCAGATCGAGCATCGGTGATGCCGGGAGGTCGTCGAGCGTCTCGAGCCGAGTGAGCCTCCCCATGTGAGCGATGATCTTGGCGATCTGCCTCGACGCGTCGACGACCTGGGCGAGCCGTCTCTGCTGCTCCGGCGTGAGATCCCGGCGCAGGAGCTCGAGCCGGCCGACGATGACGGACAGCGGATTGTTGATCTCGTGCGCGGCCGCGTTGGCGAGCTGCGCGACGGCGCGCAAGGTCTCGGCTCGGCGCTCGGCTTCTTCGGCGCGGCGTTGGTCGGTGATGTCCTCGATCGTGCCTTCCAAGTACTCGTGATCACCGTCGCGCAGCGCGCGAGCATTCATCCTGGCCCACACGGTGCCGCCGTCGTTCGTCCGGAGCTCCACGTGAAAATCGCGGGTGATTCCGGCGGCATCCCGCGCGCGATGGGCCCGTTCGCGGTCTTCGGGGTTGACGTACAGCAAGGTGGCGTTGCTGCCGAGCAAGGCTTCGCGGCTCTTGAACCTCAGCATCTCGACCATCGCTGGGTTGGCGTCGAGGATCTGGCCGCTCGGCGTGGTCCGGAAGATGCCGACCGGGATGTGCTCGACCAGGCTGTGGTAGCGTTCCTCGGCGGCGAGCGCCTCGGCGCGCTGGCGCTCGGTCTCGGCGCGGAGCCAGGCCGCGCGGAGCAGCAGGGCCAACTGCTGTCCGACCGCTTCCAGCATCGACACCCTGGCAAGATCGACGCGCTCCGCTCGCTCCCACCACACCAGGTAGAGCGCGCCGGCCACCTCGGCGTCGACGTGGAACGGCACGATCACTGCCGAGCGATGGGGAAATCGGTGGAACAGCTCGAAGGCGAACCGTGGGTCGCTCTGGACGTCGTCGCTCGCCGTGACACTGGCCCCGGCGAACACGCTCTGGCGGAAGCCTTGCTCGTCGATCGGCAAGACCGCGGACGTCAGGATCTCGAGCGCGTGCTTGGGCACCCGGTAGCCGGCGACCGGGACGAACACGCGCCGCTCCCGGTCGACTCGGTACGCCGCGCCGGTCTCGGCCCCGACGAAGCGCACGACTTCGCGGACGACGAGGCGCAGCGCTTCCGTGAGGTCGGCCTCGGTCGTCAGGATGTGGGCGATCGTGATGAGGAGGTCGGCACCCATTCACTCTTTACGATACGGCAGCCCGATCGTCGGACCGACACAGATTTCCGCCGATTTGGGGCGGCTTGGCCCAAAGCGGCGCGATCCCGACGGAAATCGGCGGAAAATCTGCGTAAGTGCCGATCGCCGGCCAATCCGGAACGCTACGACCCCAAACGGACCTTGATCGGGACGGCGGGCGCCAGGGACCTCTATCATAGATTGCTCGCGGTTCGTATGGGCCGGCGTTGGCGCCTTGACGCGGGACTTCGACTATCATGGCGACGGCGGAACCTTTTGCAACGGCTCTTGCCGGAGAGGAACGAGATGGCTGAGCTACCGAAGCGGGCACTCGGACGAACTGGACTCCAGGTCACCATGCTGGGCTACGGCGCGATGGAGCTGCGTGGAGCACCGCGCGGCCGCGACGTGACGGACGAGCAGGCGGGGGCCATTCTCCACGCCGTGCTGGATGCCGGCATCAACTACATCGACACGTCGATCGACTACGGGATGAGCGAAGAGCGCATCGGCCGTTACATCGGCGACCGGCGCGCCGAGTACTATCTCGCGAGCAAGTGCGGCTGCCTGGTCGGGGCCCCACCGGCGCCGCGCGGCCAGACGAGCCCGCATGTCTTCACGCGCGACAACATCCTGGCCGGCGTCGAGCAGAGCCTCGCTCGTATGAAGACCGACTATCTCGACGTCCTCCAGTTCCACATCTCCCCGTCTCGGAAGACCCTGGAGGAGCATGGCGCGCTGGAGGCCGTGCTCGAGCTGAAACGAGCGGGTACCGTTCGCTTCATCGGGATATCCGGCACCTTGCCCAACCTCCCCGACCAGATCGCGATGGGCGTGTTCGACGTGTTTCAGATCCCCTACTCCGCGGTCGAGCGGGAGCACGAGGCTCTGATCACCGCGGCCGCGAAGGCTGGGGCGGGCATCGTCGTTCGGGGCGGCGCCGCCAAGGGGGCGCCCACGGAGGGCAAGCACGACGGAGTGCAGTGGGCACGGTGGCAGAAGGTGCGGCTCGACGATCTGCTGGGCGGTATGACGGCGATGGAATTCATCCTGCGCTTCACCTTCACCCACCCGAGCCTTCACACGAACATCGTCGGGACGATCAATCCGGCCCATCTTCAGCACAACGTCGATGTGGCGCGGCAAGGCCCGTTGCCGGCGGATGTGTACGCCGAGGCCAAGCGCCGTCTCGACGCCGCGGGCTCGGCCCCACGAGCCGTCTAGTCGGAACCGAACGTGCCAACAGCTGGCTCTCCTACCGAGCTCGTGTTCTCGTACGGCACCCTGCAGCTCGAGGCGGTCCAGCTCGCAACGTTCGGCCGGAAGCTCGTCGGCACCGCGGACGTGCTTCCGGGGTTCGCGCAGTCGATGATGAAGATCGAAGATCCCCAAGTGGTCGCGACGAGCGGGAAGGCTCATCATCCGATCGTGGCCTTCACGGGACGCGACTCCGACGGCGTCGCCGGAACGGTGTTCCGAATTACCGCGGAGGAGCTCCAGCACGCAGACCAGTACGAGGTCGCGGCGTACAAGCGGATCGCCGTGACGCTTGGGTCTGGTGTCCGCGCGTGGGTCTACGTCGACGCTCGTTACGCTCCCTCGAGCTGATACGCCTCACGCGTTCAGCTCGGCCGGCGGAACCTCGCAGACCAGGTCTTCGCCGACCGGATGGCCCGACAGGTCCTTGATCGAAGGCGACACGCCGCAGAGCGGGCAGTTGGGGTCGCGTCGCAAACGCACCTCGCGAAAACGCATGCCGAGGGCGTCGTACGTGAGCAGGCGCCCGATCAACGGCTCACCGAGACCGATGAGCAGCTTGACCGCCTCGGTGGCCTGGATCACGCCCACGATTCCGGGCAGCACGCCGAGCACACCGGCCTCGGCGCACGACGGCACCAGACCGGCGGGCGGCGGCGTCGGATAGAGGCACCGGTAGCACGGCCCCTGGTTCGGCGCGAACACCGAGGCCATGCCCTCGAACTGGAAGATCGAGCCGTGCACGTGCGGCTTGCCGGCCAGGAAGCACGCGTCGTTGACCAGGTAGCGGGTGGAGAAGTTATCGGAGCCGTCGATGACGACGTCGTAGTCGGCGATGACGTCCATCGCGTTGTCGACGTCGAGGCGCGTCGGCAGCGCGATCACGTTGACGTCGGGGTTGAGCGCCTTGAGCGTGCGCGCGCCCGATTCGACCTTCGGTTTGCCGACATCCGCGGTGGTGTGGAGCACCTGCCGCTGGAGATTCGTGATGTCGACCACGTCGGCGTCCATCAGGCCGATCGTGCCGACGCCCGCGGCGGCCAGATAGAGCGCCGTCGGCGACCCCAGCCCGCCGGCGCCGATCAGCAGCACTTTGGACCGCAAGAGCTTGCGCTGTCCCTTCTCGCCCACCTGGCTCAGCAGGAAATGCCGGCTGTAGCGCTGGATCTGATCGGTCCCCAGCGGCAGGTCCTTCACCACGGGAAGCCCGGACTGGACCCACTTCTGATATCCGCCCTGGAGATTCACGACGTTGCTGTAGCCCAGATTCTTGAGCGCCTTGGCGGCGAGCATCGAGCGCAGCCCGGTCTGACAGTAGAGAACGATCGGCGTCGCCGAGTCGCCGACCACGCTGCCCACGCGAAATTCGAGAAAGCCCCGGCTCACGTTCGTGGCCGGCTCGATGTAGCCATCGCGGTATTCGTCGGGGTCACGCACGTCGATGAGCACGGTCTGCGGCCCAGAGGCCAGACGTCGCTGCACGTCGAGAGGCCCCTCTTCCGGCACTACCGCCCGGGCCTCGGCCAGGATCGTCTTGAGCGTCGTCGCCATCGTGTCCTTCTCCTCAGCCTCGCTTCAGTCCCAGAGCCGCCGGGGCCGCTCGAGGCAGCACGGCCCTGCTAGATTAGATGCAGGTTCACTCCGCCGGGGTGCCGGCGACGCGGGCCGAGCCGATGAAGGTGGGTTGAAGAAGGCTACGAGGCGGAGGGCGTCAGGCGCCTAGTTCCCGTACTGCGTCGCGAGATACTCCACGATGGTCTTCGCGTCCTGGTCGTTGACGGGCGCGCCGAACACCTTGATCATCTTGGTGACGACGCCGTCCCATTGCTTGGCGTTGCCGCGCGGCTGCATGACGATGTAGTCGGTCGAGTGGCAGGCTATGCACTGCTGCCGCGTCACCTCGACGCCCGCACCGGGCTTGAGCGTGGCGTAGGTGTGATCGGGCGGCATCGGGATCATCTTGTCGGCCGCGGCAATCGCCGACGTGGCGAGGGTGACGAGCAGGAGACCGAGCCACGGCATGTGTCGCATCGCGGCCTTCTATCCGACCTGCAGATCGAGATGCTCGATCACGTTGCGGAGGTAGCCCGCGGGATTCCAGAGGGCTTCGCGGCCCTGTGACTCGCCGATTCGATTGAACGCGCGCACCAGCACGCGCGCCGGGCCGGGCCGGCTCGGCGTCCACGTCGTGCTCCATTCGCGAAACGAGTAGCGACCGAGGTCGGCGCCCAGATCCGCGCGGCGCCACACCGCGCCGCCGTCCGTGGAGACCTGCACCTCCTGGACGCCGTACCCGCCGTCGAACGCGATGCCCTTGAGCGTGACGGGACGGCCGGCGGGCACGCGCGTGCCCGGACCCGGCGAGGCGACGAACGAACGGACCGTCATGCGACTGATCGGCACGGTGCGCGCCGGCGCGGTGCCGGGCGCAACGCAGCCGCACGCGTTGTCGGGGATGCGGTAGCCCGGTCTCATCCAGAACTTCTCGAACACGTTGTCGATGACCTCGATCTCGGACAAATTCTTGACCCAGTAGGTCGCGTACCAGCCGGGCACGATGAGACGCGCCGGATAGCCGTTGAGCATCGGCAACGGCGCGCCGGTCATCTGATAGGCGACGAGGATGTCCTGATCGTCCATGATCCGCGCGATGTCGAGGCTCTTGACGAAGTCGGGCACCGACGGAAACGCCGGCTTGTCCAGGCCGTCGAACGTGGCCTGCACCGCCCCCTGGCGCACGCCGGCGGCGGTGAGGATGTCCTTGAGGCGCGCGCCGACCCACTCGGCATTACCCATCGCTCCGTCGCCCCACTGACCCCCCAGCACCCGCGGCGAGAAGCGCCCGCGGCTGTTGCCCGAGCACTGGTTGACCGCGGTCACCGCGGCGCGCGGAAACTTCGTCTTGAGATCGTCGAGCGAGAGCTCGAGCGGCCGATCCACGCGTCCGGTCACGCGGAGCCGCCACGTGGCCAGATCGACCTCGAGTGGGATCGGGAACACGTGGTAGCGCACGAAGAACGCCTCGTTCGGCGTGATCGCGCGATCGAAATACTTCATGGGTGTCTCGAGCTGCGGCGGCCGCGAGGTCAAGAGGATGAGATCGGTTTTCTCGGGATAACGGACCAGCGGCCGGCCGGCGAGCACGGGATCGTCCTGGGCGAGTGCTGAGGTGCCCGGCCCGACGACACCGCCGGCCGCCAGCAGCGCGCCGAATCGCGCGATGGTTTTCACCGCGTCCCGACGGGAGAGATCGCTCATGACCGCCCTCAGTTTAGAGGCGCGCCTCGGCCGGCGGGGGCCCCAGCCCCGCGACGGCCTGCGGCGCGCACGTCAGTGCTCCACGTAGAAGAGCAGGATCAGCCCCATCGCGCCGATGAGCCCGGGCCAGCCCCAGCGGATCAGCGCCTCGCCGCCGACCGTGCGCCGCGCCCCGAAAATCAAGGCACCGGCGGCGATCGCCGTCACGCCCATCGCCGCGTGCTGCAGATAGATCGCGTCCACGTGAAAGCGGCCGTCGTGGAAGTGAACGAAGAGCGAGGCGCCGGCGAGCATCGCGAGGGTCGGGACCACCGCGTACCAGTAGGAGCGCGCCAGGATGCCGGCGCTGCGCAGCAGCCCGATGACGCCGTACGTGAGCGGGACCAGCGCCAGGAGCTTGTGCTGCAGGACGAGCGGATCGGTGAAGATCTCCATGAACGTCCCCGGCCCCCACGGCCACGACTCGGGATCAGACGTGGGAATCAGGTAGAGCCCGAAGACGACGAAGACGATCGACGAGCCCGCCGACCAGGGAAAGCGTCGCGGCCGCCACGACTCCCACACGGTGAGCGCGGCAACGAGGAGCAGCACGCCGCCGGCGACGCGATGGGTGACCTGCGAATACGCCAGCTCCGTCTCGCTGCGCGGGTGGGGATGGCCCGGCGGACGCGGCGTTCCGCCGTAGGGCGCGAGCGCGGGATTCTCCTCGGAGAACAGGCCGTCGGGGCTCGGGATCCACGCCCAGACGTGAGCGACGGCGAATGCCGGATGCCACAGCACGAACGGCTCGTTGCTCTCGGGGTGGCGCGACGGGCAGTCGGCGGCCCGCGGCGCGGGCGCCTCTTTGTAGTCACGATAATGGCAGGAGGCTTCGTGCCGGTGCCACTCGGCGCCGGGCAGCGGATTCGGCCTCGGCGGAGCCGGCAACGCGTATTCGACACCCGCCAGCTGCCACACACCGTCGCGCTCCACATAGAGCAGCATCGGCGGCCGCGCGAGGTCGAGGGTGCTGGAGGCGATGCCCGCGGCCGTGAGCACCGGCGCGTTGAAGTTCATGAAGTGATAGCCGTGGCGCGCCTCCATCCCGCTCACCTGCACGAAGCCGTCGGCCCGGGCGCGCGCGATGTCCTGGTATGGCTCGGTAGCGCGGCGAACCTCGGCCACGATCTCATCGGCCGAGCGTGGATGGTCGGCCCAGGCCGGCATGGCGCTCAACACCAGGCCGGCGAGCGCGATGTGAAGGCCGAGGCGCATGGCCGCAGCATACACGAGGCGCGTGTCAACGAACGTGTCCGTTCCTTCGTCTATTGGGGTTGGCGTGCGAGGACCTCGGCGCCGGCGAAGGGAGGACACAGGCTTGGAGTTCGAAAACATTGCCCAGAGCCCCGCGCCCGGGCTGGCCGTGGATGCGACGTCGTCGGACGGGCCTGACGGTCAGGAAGTCAGGGACTCGCCGCGCGGTCGCCGCCCCTCGCTCCGCTGGGGCCGCTGGCTGGCCGCCGTCCTCGTCCTCGCGCTCGCGGGCGCCGCCGGGTACTACTGGACGACGCATCGCCAGGCCCCCGCCCGGTTCGTCACCGCGCCCGTAACACGAGGCTCCGTCGCGGTGGCCCTCACGGCGACCGGCACCGTGAATCCGGTGACCGTGGTCGAGGTCGGCACCTACGTGTCCGGTCCCATCGTGCGCTGGTCCTGCGACTTCAACACGCGCGTGACCGTCGGCCAGCTCTGCGCCCAGATCGACCCGCGTCCGTTCCAGATGGTCGCCGACCAGGCGGCCGCGAATCTGGCCGTGGCCAAAGCCCAGCTCGTGAAGGACCAGGCGAGCCTCACCTACGCAAAGACGACATACGAGCGCGACAGCGGGCTCCTGCAGCGCGGGATCGTCTCCCAGGCGACGCTCGACAACGAGAAGAGCACCTACGACCAGGCGATGGCGCAGATCACCTACGACGAGTCTGCCATCCTGGAGCGTCAGGCCGAGGTCAACGCCGCCCAGGTCAACCTCGGCTTCAGCCGGATCATCTCGCCCGTCAACGGCATCGTGGTCTCGCGGAACATCGAGATCGGCCAGACCGTGGCGGCCAGCTTCCAGACGCCGATCCTGTTCCTGATCGCGACCGACCTGACCAAGATGCAGGTCGACACCAACGTGAGCGAGTCCGACATCGGCGGCGTCAAGGTCGGCGACCGCGCCACGTTCACGGTGCAGACCTTCCCGAATCGCCCGTTCCAGGGCGCGGTGCGCCAGGTGCGCCAGGCGCCGACGACGGTCCAGAACGTCGTCACGTACGACGTCGTGGTGGCTGTCGACAATCAAGACGGCGCGCTCAAGCCGGGGATGACGGCGACGACGCGCATCGTCAAGGCCGAGCACGACGACGTGCTCATGCTCCCCGAGCAGGCGCTCCGATTCCTGCCCGAGGGCGTCAAGACCGATCGGCCGGGCGCGGGAGCGCGCCGGAGCGAGCGGGCGGCCGCGGGCGGAGGCGACGGGACTCACCGCGGGCGCGCATGGGTGCTTCGCGAGGGCAAGCCCGTGGCCGTGCCGGTGATGGTCGGGCTCGAGGATGGCACCTCGGCGGAGGTCGCGAAGGGCGAGCTCGTGGAAGGCGATCAGGTGATCGTCGCCGAGGCGACGGCGGGCGCGAAGGGCGGCGCATCGGCGGGACAGGCGCCGCGCTTCTTCCGGCCGGGCGGCCGGTAGCGCGATGCCACTCATCGACCTGGAGGGCGTGACGCGCACCTATCATCTCGGCGACGTCGAGGTGCACGCCCTCGCGGGCGTCGATCTGCGCGTCGAGTCCGGCGAGTTCCTCGCGCTGATGGGCGCGTCGGGCTCGGGCAAGTCGACGTTGATGAACGTGCTCGGCTGCCTCGACCGGCCGTCGAGCGGACGCTACTTGTTCGAGGGGCTCGACGTGGCCGAGCGGTCCGAGCCCGAGCTGGCCCGCATCCGCAGCGAGCGCATCGGCTTCGTCTTCCAGAGCTTCAACCTGCTCGCGCGCACGAGTGCCCTCGAGAACGTCGCGCTGCCCCTCTTCTACTCCGACCACGGGCCCGCGCGACGCTCGGAGCGGCGGGCGCGCGCGCGACAGACGCTGGCCTCCCTCGGGCTCGCCGCCCGCGAGCGCAACACGCCGAGCCAGCTTTCGGGAGGCCAGCAGCAGCGCGTCGCGATCGCCCGCGCGCTGATCAACGTCCCGGGCATGATCCTCGCCGACGAGCCCACCGGCAACCTCGATTCGCGCACGTCGAACGAGATCATGGAGGTGCTCCGCGCGCTGAACCGCGATCACGACGTGACGATCATCGTGGTCACGCACGACCCCGGGATCGCGGCCTACACCGATCGCATCGTGACCATGCGCGACGGCCGCATCGTCTCCGACGAGCCGGTGCGGCACGAGGGCGTGGCCGCGGCGCGCCGGCCGGCGCCGCCGGCGGGCCTTCGCGCGCGGCCGAGCGCCGCGCGCGGCGCGCCGCTCCACCTGGGCGCGTCGTGGGCGTTCGCGCTGATGGTGCTGGCCGCGGCCGCCCAGGCCATCACGCGCAACAAGCTCCGCGCCGTCCTCACCATGCTGGGCGTGTTCATCGGCGTGGCGGCCCTCATCGCCATGGTCGCGGTCGGCCAGGGCGCGAACGCCGCCGTCGAGAAAGAGATCGAGAACCTCGGCACGAACCTCCTGGTGATCCTGCCGGGCGCGACGACCGCCAACGGCGTGCGCGGCGGCCACGGCAGCGCCTCCACGCTCACCGTGGACGACGCGCGCGCGATCCCCCGCGAGGCGCCCGCGGTGGAGCGCGTGAGCTACATGGTGCGGCAGATGGGTCAGGTCGAGTACGAGGGCCAGAACTGGACGACCAACGTCCAGGGGGTCACGCCCGAGTACCTGCCGATCGCCAACTGGAAGATCGCCGCCGGGCGCGAGCTCACCGAGGCCGATGAGCAGAGCGCGACGCTGGTCGTCCTGATCGGCAACACCGTCGCCCAGCAGATCTTCGGCGGCCACGAGGATCCGGTGGGCGCCACCATCGGGACAGGACCAGGACGACCTCGTGATGATCCCGTTCGCGACCGCGGAGAACAAGGTCCTGGGCGCGGCCGCGCCGAGCCAGGTCCAAACCGCGAGCAATCCCCTCTTCCCCGTCCCGGCCAATCCCTTCGGCATGCAGCCGCGGCTCACCGGCAAGGTCAACTCGATCTACGTCCAGGCGCGTGGCGTCGCCTTCGTGCCCGCCGCGGTCGACCAGGTGACCGAGCTCTTGCAGGCACGGCACCACATCCAGCCGGGAAGCGTGAACGACTTCGACGTCCGCAACCTGAGCCAGATCGCTCAGGCCCGCGAGGGCAGCAGCCGCATCATGGCGCTGCTCCTGGCCGCGGTCGCCTCGATCTCGCTTCTCGTCGGCGGCATCGGCATCATGAACATCCTGCTCGTCTCCGTCACCGAGCGCACGCGCGAAATCGGGATCCGGATGGCGATCGGCGCCCGGCGCGTGCACGTGCTGTTGCAGTTCCTCACCGAGGCGGTGCTCCTGAGCGCCGCCGGGGGCGGGGCGGGGATCATCGTCGGCGTCATCATCTCGCAGGTGATCTCGCACGTCGCCGAGTGGCCGACGCTCGTGTCGCCCGTCGCGGTCCTCGGCGGCTTCTGGTTCTCGGCCGCGGTCGGCATCTTCTTCGGCTACTATCCGGCCCGCAAGGCCGCTCACCTCGATCCGATCGAGGCGCTCCGCTACGAGTAGCCCGACCGTGCGCCCGTCACGCGCGTGGCCGCTGCTGCTCGCCGGCCTCATCTCCGGCTGTGCCGTCGGCCCCGACTTCGCGCGCCCAGCCGCGCTCGACCTCACCGGCTACGAAGCCGAGCCCGTGTCGCTGCCGGCGCCGGGCGATCCCGATCCCGCGCAGCGCTTCGCCGGCGGCGCCATCGCGCGCCGGTGGTGGGAGCTCTTCCAGTCGCCGGCCCTCGACGAGGTGCTCACGCTCGCCGTCGCGGACAGCCCCACCCTGGTGAGCGCCCGCGCCACGCTCGCGCAAGCCGAGGAGGTCGTCGTCGCGACGCGGGCCGCGTACTACCCGCAGGTCGATCTCGCCACGACCGGAAGCTGGCAGTACAGCCGATCGCTGAGCTCCACCGGGCGCGGCTCGAGCGGGAGCAACAGCCTCGTCACGTCGATGTTCACGATCGGCCCGGCGCTCACCTATACGCCGGACCTGTTCGGGCATACTCGCCGGCTCGTGGAGCAGCAGAGCGCGCTGGCGGAGAGCCAGGCACGTCAGCTCGCGGCGGCGTACTTGACCCTGACGGCGGACACGGTGACGCAGGCGGTCACGATCGCCTCGACGTTGGCGCAGATCAACGCGGTGAACGATATCA